>Ga0214544_1007183_pt1 | contig 19809 bp, 8 predicted proteins | sample CNSS3metaG_FD_160074 | JGI IMG/M metagenome (GOLD analysis project Ga0214544, IMG submission 160074) | Root nodule microbial communities from cowpea collected in UCLA plant growth center, Los Angeles, California, USA - CNSS3 | ecosystem: Host-associated > Plants > Roots > Nodule | place: USA... | reverse complement strand
TAGGCGTAATTCCATGAGTCTCGTGGGGAGATCTCATGGTGGTGAGTAGTGTATATATTAGGATAAGGATTCAAGTAAGGATCGCATCCCGAAACTCTAAAGGGTCAGTGAGTCTCAAGTAGAGCAACTGACCCAAGTGGTGAGAGTAGCGGGAGGCCCTAGTCTTTGGCAAGATAATGGCTTTAGACGCTTAAAGGCTAATCTTGTGTGTGGTAGGGTGAAACGCATTGGCAATGGCTCTACAGAGCAGTAGAGGCCACCACAAGTGCAAGCGTCCAGTGAATCTGATCCTAGTATATATATCTGGATAATTGAGTCATAGAGTCTTGCTTATTTGTTAAAATGTTATTCTCGTGCCTACTGTGTTGTATGTTGGACTGTTTCTAAATATTTCGCTGCAATAACATGTATAATTTAATTCACTCTAGCTTACCCTGCTATTTCTATTGTGTGTGTGTCCTTGTTCTGATTTCCCTTTTGCGATGATCACCATTGGTGTGAGCAGATGGAAATACTTCTGGAAGTAGGCCTGATGGTGGTAGCGGTGCAGCTTAGTGGGCTCGTTGATGTGGCCCTCGAAGAACATTTCTTTGGCCTTAGTGCCTTTGAAATCCCTTGCTCTAGGGGCTTTTATTTTGCATAACTATGAATCTGGTTGTTTCTGTTTTGACTATGGCATGGTTGTATGCCTAGAACCCCCTTTTCTAGTGTTCATTTGGATGACTGTAAAAGTGAATTCTTTGTCCATTGTTTTTATCAATTGCCTTGCTCTTTATTATTAGGATCATGTGATATTTTATTAAGTAGTCAATTCTACCTAAATGGGATGTCACAAAATTTATCAATCTGTCCAAACCTATCTTAAATATATAAATATATATATATATATATATATATATATATATATATATATATATATATATATATATATATATATATATACAAACAAGTAGTGTTGAGATAATCATGATTTGGGAGAAACAATAGTGGTTTTAAGTTGTACAAAATGAAAAAGTATTTCTACTACATAAATAAGTAATAATTACTAAAGCGTAATCATTTGCAAATCTCTTTTCAACCTTGTGGATTTACCTAACCATAACATCCCATCCACTTATAATTCTTGTCGACTTTTGATAGAAACTACACCATCAGTTTGAATTTGATTGTAATTTAGAAGGTCGAATTTTATTTGTTATTTTGAAAACCAAGGATACATTACTACTAATTTTTTTTCTTTCAATTTTATGATTACCTTTTTGTATCTTTCCGAGAAAAATGGAATAAAACATTTATAAAATGAGACGATAATATCTGTTAAAATCGAAAAAATACTAAAACTTCCGTAACTGTAAAAAAAAAAAAAATCTTATATCCCATTTTTTGAAGGAATGCGAAAAACTATATATTTATCGACAAACAATAACCATCGGTATGTATATCAGTTCAAAATGAATAAACAAAGAGTGGAAAAGTATAGGTATTAATGAAATTCAGACTTATTCTAACATATTTTGCAGGTTCCACAATGCAGGAATTCCTAAAAACTTTTTCAGCAAACCATATATAGAACGAAATCCTGCAATATATTAATCAGATACTATTAATTATGACAAGGTTCTAAGAATGACCACACTTGGTGCAACTCTGAACCCTACCACACCTCACTAACCATAAAATAATATTATTATTATATCCTATCATAATGAAGCACTGATTTTGCAGCATGCATCACAAATTCAGAATCAATTGAAGCCACAGTGGGAAGAGAAATAGGAAACCCCATCAGGGATGGAGGAAGAAGTTGTGGCATTTGAATCAGACAGCACCTGCTGAGGAAGAAAGGCACCACCATAACCACAGTAAGTGGCATCACTGGAACCCATCATGCTCATCACATCATCATGCGTTTCAGCCTTCTTTCTCTTCTTCTTCTCATACGCTATGCCTCTCGCCTTCGCCTGCGCGTCGCGAACTTCCCTCAGGTACAGCCTCACCGCGCGTGTCCCGAACGGGTTCATCTCCGGCGCGCCGCCGTGCTCCTCGAACGCCGCGCGCAGCCTCCCGATCAGCGCGTCCAAGCTGCCCCACGCCTGCTTCAAGGGACACGAGCAGGGACCAGGCGGGTGGGAGTTTCCGAAGTAGGCGCAGGTTTCGGCGTGCACCTTGGTTTTTCCGAACTGGTCGAGGTAGCGCAGGAACTCCAGCACGTGGGCGCCGCTGCAGCGGGAGAGGGTCAAAGGTGGACGGTGGTTCTTGAGGTACTGGCCGAAGGTGTTCCAGTCGCGCCGCTTCTGGGACTCGTACCTGCTCAGAGGAGGAGCCACGCACACTCGCTGCGACGGTAAGGGCAAGTCGTGATCAGTGTGTTGTCTCCGCGTGGAGTTGTGGTACCCCGACATGGCGGCGGCTGCGGCGGCGGCGGCCACGGCTGCGGACATGTTAAGGTTGTTGTTTTGGAGGGTAAGAAGTAGCACCTGTGGATGTGATGTTAGGGGATTGCAGTTTCTGTTTTTGTCGTAGATTAGGGTTGGGAGCAGGCGTGTGCGTGTGCGTGTGAGTGATTTTAGTACAAGATGTGTTTTATGTTTGGTGGAAGATCTGTGTATATATATAGAGTTATGAGAAACGTGGACTTCAAGATGAGAGATAGGAAGAAAATAGAAAGAAGATAAGAAGAAAAGAAAAACGTTAAAAGAGAGAAATTATACAATGTATTTAGGGTTTATATATATAAATTGTGGTGAATTTGGGGTACTGTAGTTCAGGTGGGTTTGGTTAGGATTGTCTAAAGCTAGCTAGCTGGCAAGGGAGGAAATTGAAGTCGGTGATATTGAAAAATGATTGGGGTATGGTCAAAGGGAAAGAGGTAGGAGTTTGGCATGATTTTGATAAGATGGAAGATGTTGAAATTTACTGAATCGAAAAGAGAGGGATGGGGTAAGGAAGAATTTAGAAGGCTTAAGCAATGGTATAATGGGTTATGTAGGGGTAGGCAAGTTTTGTAGGTGGCTATAGGGAGACAAAAGAGGGGTCCATGCATTACAGAACCACTTTGAATATCACTTCTCATTTCTCAATCATTCATGCCCTCTTCTTTCTTTTCCCTTCCTCCATGGCTTTAAGCTCCACAACCAAACAAAACTACTCAAACTCTTTAGCCCTACCTCTTTCACTAAAGTAACTACAATTTACACCTATTTCTCATTCTGCACTTCACTTCCTATCATATTTTTCTTAAGTCTTAAATCTACTTCCTATTTTTGTTCTTTCTTTGGTTCAATGCTCTTTTCCATCTCTCGCAATTTTTTTTTTATTTGAGTGTTATATATAAATAAATAACGACGGTATATTCATGTATCTATCATTTGAATAATACTATACAAAAATTAAATTACATTTTGATGATAACATGTCGAGATTTTATCTAAAATTAAAATGAAACTTATTTCTTTTAATTTATTTAAATTTTAAGACTTGATTGAAACCCCCTGTACTTTCAATCAAGCAAACCATTCCATCATTTATTTTCACGTGCTTTTTTGAGTACGCCTCAGAACAAAAGACGGAAAAATGATGTTGTAATAAATATAGACATATAGAGGCACATTCAAATATTCACTCTTCATACTGCATGCAGGGTACTAAAACCAATTGTACTTAAATCAAAAATAGGATATTTAAATCAAAGGAATTTCATATTAGTCAATGAAATTTATTAAAAATGAATACAGGTGTACAAACAGTAGTAGAAAATAATGAAAACCATAAAACTAAACTGGTGCCAAAACCTTATTTTCATCAAATGTAGAAGACCAATCACTTTGAATATCTCTCCTTTAGATAGATGTTACCCTTCATAAGCCACAAAGATATCGCAACACTTCACCCACAGTGTTGTTAGTCGAGCATGGAAGGATTACTTCACATCCATCTATAACTAAATGCAGTACTCTGAAACAACAGTGGACATTGAACAAGAGAACGACAAGTATCACAAATAAGGATGACATTGAACTGCATTAACATGACAATACCATTCATGTATTTAGGAATCCCAACAGAAGATAATTCTAGAAAGAAAAAGATGTGCCAAAGTATGATTCTTAAAATCAAGAAAAGACTACTAAGGTGAAAAGGTAGACGATTATCGTTTCCGTAAAGAGTTACCGTGATTAAATCTGTAATCACCGTACTCTTTCTCTTCTTTTTATCTTTTTGCAAAGCACCAAAATTGCTGATTAAAGAAATCACAAATATTCAAAGACAAATTTTATGGTGATGGAGATCAGAGGGAAAGAAAATAGCATGAGTAAAATGGATAAACATCTGCAGACCAAAAGATAAAGGAGGCCTAGGAATAAAACACATACAATCATTTAATGAGGCACTTTTAGCTAAATGGAAATGGAGGCTTGTAACTGAAAACTACAGTGGTTGGAGGGATATATTATTATCAAAGTATGGGGATTGGAGAGAGCTCAATAAAGAAACTATAACAAAATATGAATCAATGTGGTGGAGGGATTTAAAGAAAGTAACAAGATTAGAGCAATATCTGAATTGGTTCGACAATAATCTAACATAGAGATTAGGAAAGGGGAATAAATTTAATTTTTGGCATGATAAGTGGAATAGAGAATTATCGTTGGCACCAAATACCCTAGGATGTATAACAATTCATTTGAAAAACAATTGTTGGTATCAAAGACGGGCATTTGGAATAACATGATGTGGGAATGGAAATTTAGATGGATAAGGGAATGGTTTGAGTGGGAATTAAATCAAATTAATGGATTTAGGGAAGAAATCTCACATTATGGACCATCAACTCAAGAACAAGACACATGGGAATGGAAGGGAGAACAAACCAAAATTTTTACTGTTAAGTCAGCTTATAACATCATACAAAATAATACCAATGGGAAACATATTGAGTTTTTCAAAACAATTTGGAAATTAAAAGTAATCCCTAGTGCACTACACTTTGTCTGGAGAGTGGGTTTGAATTGCGTAGCCACAAAAGATAATTTAGTTAAAAGATAAGTGCAATTATCCTGCAATTTATGTCCTTTATGTGGTGCATTCGAAGAATTAGTTCAACATCTTTTCTTTGAGTGTATGATATCTAACTTTACTTGGAATCTTTGTTTTAAATGGTTTGGAGTATTAACAACACAACATAACCAAAACTTACAACATTTTGATCAATTTTATATGCTGGGTTTGAATATAAAAGGAAATAAGTTATGGAAGGTGATGTGGGTGGCTATGATTGGAAGTATATGAAAGGTGGTGAAGAAATTTTTTGGATAGCATAGTTAAAAGCTTGGACATGGTTGAGAAACAAAATATCAAAGGCAAATTTTCCATACTCTAACTGGTGTTTATGTCCAAAGTCATGTATTTAATGTACTACATTAGTTCAGAAATAAGATAAATACAAGGGTTTCATATGCTATAATATTATTATCTTTCACTTTAATCCCTTATTGTCATCACCTATGTTGTGTTGTTTTGGTGTTAAGGTTTTTAGGCAAACTTATTGCAAAGGAGATAGCTATGTCTTGGAATGAGCATAAACAACCTACTGTGAAAAAGAAATTTTCTCTTGTTGAATCTAGTGGAAAGGTTGATTTATGGGACCGTGTTGGACATCCAGTTTTTTTTTGCAAATTTATTTTATGTTATATATAGATTGTTAGATCTATCTTGGTGGGAAATGACCCTACGATACAATTGTATACATATATTCTTTGTAATATTTTGGGTCTATAGAGATGATAAGATGCATCTCATTGTATTTTGTCATATCCAGGGTTTGAGTGTTGTTTGAGGGTTTGTATGTTGAAAAGGAGATTTAGTATTATAGGTTCATGTTCTTATCTCCTCTGTTGTTTTTTAGTTGTGTACATGGGTTGAGACATCCCTAATGTCTCATTCTTTTATTTATATATTAATTATTGCTGATAAAAAAAATGATGACGTTTGCATGTACATATCTGTGTTGCATTGAATATTTGATGTATTTACTAAACTGGTGTCAATTATTGGTGGATATGAATGTGAAGTATCGCTGTTTATGTCAGGTGTCGTAAATAATTTAAGGATGATTAGAGTAGCGGATTAAAAGTGAATCAAAAAAAAGGTGAGTCAAAATATCATTATTCGTTTATTTATTGGATAATGACATCTTGACCCACTTTTAACTCATCACTCCAATCTCAAATTATCACATCACACCACTAAAACAATAAAAATAGATAATTGAAGGGTGATTGGAGTGGTGGATTAAAAGTTAGTAAAAAGAAGTGGGTCAAAATATGATTATCCTGACTTATTTTTTCTAATCTTATTATCAACTCTAATATTATCATTGAAAATCTTTATCGAAATAAATTAGCAAAGTTGATATTTTTAAAATTATAAATTGTCCATGGGATGCTATTTTCAATATAAAATCTTAAGGCTCAAAGTTTATGGATTTTTTTAAAATTAAATGTGTTTGATCTTAATTTTCATAAAAAATTAGAATTAATATCTTTTCAAAACTTTGAACCAATTTAATCTTTCAATTTCATAAACAAGTGGATTTAGTACTAAAAATGAAACGACGTTAAAATTTTGTGGTTTGGGTACGTCAAGGATAATTCAATGATATGGAATCTCCAAAGATTAATATATATATATATATATATATATATATATATATATATATATATATATATATATATATATATATATATCAAGGATAATCTATTACAATTTATTCAAGTATAAAATCCAGTCCAAATTTTAGACCTAGTCCAATTATGAAAATCTATAAATTGAGGGCCTAACATAGGTAAAAAACACACACTTGAAGAAAAAGAAACTTGATATCTCTACACTTAAAGGTAGAAGAGCATTATGAAGCCGGAGGCATTCGATTTCAATATCAGTCTTGTGTTCAGTGAATGTACTAATGATGAATGACCAGCAATATCTAAAAAAAAAATATACTTTAACCCTAAGATTTATCCAATCAAAACCATCACATAACAATGCGACAACTTTACTACTTTCACTAGCCGAAGTACTCTCATCACTACCTCTGCCCAAAGATTAGGTCGGATCATGTGTGACCTCATCATCAACTGCATCCATTACCCCCACCAAAGATTACTTAAGGAACTAGTAAAGATAGATTGCAACATACCTAAAGGAGTGGAGGAGTGATACATTGTCTAGGCTATCAGACTAGTCAAGGGCCCCCATAAACACTTTACCCTTATTTATAGAATGTTTCAAGGAGGTTGAACAATTTCCTCAATCCTTTGTCAACTGTTACATATTTTACATCTTGCAAGCCCAATGAAGAGACATTTTCACTACCCAAGGTTGTCAGTTGTCATGTTTGTGATTGTGACGTTTCAGTCTCTGCCTCTCTACATTCCTTGAGACTAAAGGGACTAAAATGTTTGGTTATGTCACTTGTCAAAGCAACATGCCAGACAAAGAAATGAAAATTTTCTTTCATGGGTGTAGGCTCGAACATGGACACGTACATTGTCGAAATAAAATAATGTAAGCATTATCTGGGCTAACTAAGACTCTCGGTGCAACTTCGAGTTTGGGGGCTGGTGTACATGCATGCCCAAAAATAGGGAAGAGATCATTCTGCACTTAGTATCGACATCATCTCGACCTGTAATTATTATCAATAATTCAGCAATATAAGTTATGATATGGAAATTAATGTGATGTCCACCTCCTAAAAATTCTTAATATAAAGAATGTATTTGAATCATATTCATTCAAGCATAGGCCCATCAAAAAAGGTATATAAGAAAATATTATTTATTATGTAAGGTAAGATTTCTACGATAATAGATATGTAACGTCTCACACTACTTACTGACTTGAGCATTGGAATGTCTTAGTAGACACTCACACGTCAATCCGAAAAAAGAAGGATCTTGAACAAGGAAACATAAAATAACATCTTAGTCAAGGAAGCAGGAAGAGAACATCTCGAATGATGAAATAGAAGAGTTAACATCTTATGGAAACGTCTTACTCTCATACAAGAAAATTACACATTTAAAGATACCAATTTTCTATTAATATATCATGTTTCAATCATAACTTCCATTCAACCTACACATAAAAGAAATAAGTTAGATTTTTAACCTATTTTATTTTATAAATTCTTAAGCGAGAATTCGTGTATATCAAATGAAATAATAATTTGAGGTATAATGAGATTTAAAATAGTGGCTGGGATGAGGTAGAAAAAATGACAATATTTATATATTACTTTTTGTAGAAATACTTTTTTTATTATTTTCATAACTTTGATAATCTTATTTCACTTTTTCTTTCTTTCTTTTCTCTTTCTGTCTCTCTTTTCGTGGTTCAAATTTTTATATGCAAAAAATAATTCAAAAATGGAACCGGTTGAAGAAAGAAATTAAAAGAGGGGGTTGTGATAAATGTCATAGGTGAATTAAATGAAAGAGATATTGTGTGTGGAAATTTGGTGTCAAATCTTCAAAATGTGACACAAGTCAAGTCTATGCCTTTATGCTTGGTAAACCTATGTTGCGTACGATTAATTATCATGTCACTTTTATCAATTTAGGGTTTTTTATTTATTTAAATATAATTTGAAATAGTTATGACATATACCCTATAGCACCACCACGTGATCATAGGCCCTTTCTTCTCTAACCATGTTCACTTCAATTTTCATTTTAAGGTGGAAATGAAGACAAAACTATCACAATCAATAAAAAAATATCGTGATTCCATTAACTTTTTTTATCTATATTGCTTTTTTCATAAATTGTTTTTCAAGTTGTCCTTACTAAAAAAATATTTTTTAATTTTTATATATGATGTTTTTATATTTTGTCACTCATAGTTCTTATTTTACTTTTAATCTTAAATATGTTATCTAAATACAATTCAATAATAGGCTTAAATAAAAAACATTTCAGTTCATGGTATTAATTTCAATATTGGTTAATAAAGAAAAAGCCCAAGTTGTCCCATCTTCATTCAGATTGTACTCAAGTGAAGTGACCATGTATGTTTCAAAAATATTAGATGGCCGGAAATCAAACTAATTAAAAATAGGGTTAAATTTTTTTTTTTTCCGAAAATTGAAATAAGTCATTTTTAAAATTTTAAATCAATCTAGTCTTTCAATTGTGTAAATAAATAAATTTAAATTTTTTAACTAAATTTTATTAAGTTTATTTGACATTTCAAACACATTTCATTATAATATTTTAGTTTATTTACACCGTTTGACACATGTTCGCTTCAATGTTAGTTGATAGATGAGTTTGATACATCAAATAAATTTAACAAAATTTGATTTAAAGGACTAAATTCACGTATTTCTAAATATGGGAGACTAAATTAATTTAAAATTTTCAAAAATTACTAATTTCAATTTTCACTAAAAGTTGAAGCATAAAAATATATTTAAAGGTTGATTTGATTTTTTGTTACAAAATATTTTGAAATCCTTTTGTTATTATATAATTTCTTTTACTATTATTTTATATTTTTATTAACCGTTTTAGTCTTGATTTGGTGAATAAAAAAATTGGTATCCGATCGAATCTTAAGAAATTCAAAGTGAATTGTTTTATTAAATAAGTGAGTAATGTTGGATATATAAAATGGAGTAAAATAGAAAATTGTGGTCAGGTTTGAATAGTAGATTGAAATTTTAGGGTTAAGTATGTTTTTAGTCCCTGAACTTTGGTAAAAAATTGGAATTCGTGTCGAAACTTTGATAAATTTTGGTTCCTAAACTTTAAAAATGAATGAATATAATCATTTTAACACAATTACATTGACTTTTCTCAACATGTGGAATGTGTTTATGTTAATATTAGAGTTACTTACGCCGTTTGATACATTCTCGGCTCAATATTTACTAAAAAATGCGTTCGAAACCTAAAAAAAAAGTTAACAAAATTGGGTTAAAATGACTATATTCATTCATTTTTAAAGTTTAGGGACCAAAATTTATCAAAGTTTCGACCATGGACGAATTCCAATTTTGGATCAAAGTTCAAGGACTAAAAACATACTTAACCCAAAATTTTATGAATATCCAACTCAACTTATATTTTAATATTTATAAATTTATAAATATATTTAAAATTTAAAATTTTATTTTTAATCTGATAATATTATATTGATAATATTAAGATTTAATAGTAAATTATATAAAATCATAGTCTATTATAATAATCATTAGTAAAATTAAGGTTAAACATGTTTTGATTTCTTAACTTTAAGTAAAAATTGAAATTAATCACTTTTTGAAACTTTAGACCAATTTAATTTTTTATTTTTAGAAACCTTAATCAAATCGTTAAATTTTGTTAGATTTATTTGACTTTTCAAAAGCATTTCTCTCCTAACATTGAAAGATAAATGTGTCAGTGTAAATAATTCAAATGCTATAATGAGACACGTTTGAAATAAAATAAATTTAACACAAAATTGGTTAAAAGAATTAAATTCACGTATTTTTAAAATTAGATGACTAAATTGGATCAATGTTTAAAAAATAGACTAATTTTAAATTTCACTAAAAATTAATAGATAAAAAAATATGTTTAGCTCATAAAATTATAATCCGTTCTTTTTTGTTAAAGATTTAGTGTATTTATGACATCTATTCAAAATAAAAATAATTTTTTCATTAAAAAAAATTTAACTTAATATAAATCCGTAATCCGAAAATTTTGACTTAATTAACCGCTATCCAAACAATTAAAATGCGATTAATCTTATAAATTAAATTGTCATATATAAATTTTAAATATTAAATTTGAGTTACACTGATCAAATTGATTCAAAATCCGATTCTACCCTACTGATCTCAACCCTAATCTTGATTGTGGATTTTATTTGGAAAAGTACTCTAAGCTTTCATTCACAAAAAGAGAAAACAAATGAAAACAAAGATTAATACAAATAATTAAATGAAAGTATAGGTTTATATTTTTTTATATATTCATTTATTTATATTATATATGTACTATTTACTTATATTATTATATTTTTACATAAAAAATAGACATAAAAGCAAAAAATATATATAATCAGTTTTTTTTTTCATCTGAAAAGTAACATAATTTAGCATAACCTATAAAGAAAATAATCTATTATATTCTAGTTGGCCTATACATTTTTTCCTTTTTATTTGCACAAAAAAATTGTCCGTAATCTCATTCGGTTTTTTTTTTCTTTTTTGTGTAATTTATGCACTGTAGAATATTGTTTTTCTTAAATAAACTAAAATAATATTACCGAAGTAATTCCAAAGGACAAATATTTGCCTATTTGTTATTCATATCCAGAAGTCCATCCTCGGTAACTGATTTTCTTAATTGCATTTTTTTTTTGTTTTTTATCGTGTAACAGATCAGCTTCTACAAACTTAATTTCTCTGTAGGATTTTTTTAAAATATTTAAAATACATTTTAAAACTATTTTGGATTTATTTTATTAAATGTATAAATAATAATTAATATAATTGATAAAAATATAATATAAAGTTAATAATTAAAAAATAATAATTTTCATATGAATTAATATCAAACAATGTTATTAAAATTGGTTTTGATTAGTAATCATTATTATTTAGTTTAAATCTATTATTGTTGCTAAAACTGGTGTTAAATATATTTATCACTAACAGTTATTATTATTAAAATAAAATGAAAATTAATAAATTTCTTAATATTATTAAAAAAATGTTAACTTTTTATATTAGTAAAATTGATAATTAAGGTGAATGTAAAATTAATTTCGATATAGAATATTAAATTAGCAAGTAATCATATTCTTAAAAAAGCTTGAACACCATTAATATTAATACTAGTCAAATTGATAATTAATGTGATTGTAAAATTAATTTCAAAATAACATGTTAAATTAGCGAGTAATGATATTTTTAAAAAAGCTTGAACACTACTAATATTAGTACTTAATAGTAACTTAAATACATTCTGAAATAAAGTATGAAATTTAAATTTTAAAAACTTATGAATAAATTTTGAGGTAAAAATGTTATTGGTACATCTAGTTTATTAAATTGGTATTAGCATTACTGGTGGATAAAAAGGTACTTCAACAATTTTTAATGTATATAAATAGTTTTCAATTTTATTCTTATCAAAATATTCATTTATTATTTAGATTTTTCTAACTGTTTTTAATTTAATTAATTTTTTCATAACAATAATTATAAAATTAATTACATATGGTAAAATCAGAAAAATTATTTATTTTTATAAAAATATATTTTTCAATTTTAAATATTTTTATTTGAATAATTATGATAAGATATATTTTTTTTCATTTTCTGTTCTTATTAAAAAAAATAGACACATTTGTTTCCATCCGTATTGATAAAACCTATGTCATTACATAACCTGATTGTTGAGAATCTATATTGGACATGAAGATGAGATGTTGGGCCATACAAGTGAAACTTTGCCTTTTCGGATTTTTCTTCCTGCACCCCATCATCACTAACTGCATTTTCATATTAACGTAAGAAGACTGAAGTACCCCTCTTTCATTGCATTACACTGCCATTGCCGCTGTTATGATGCTGTGTAGTTTTATCGCTGCGGCAGAAGAAGAAGAAACAGAAAACACATTTATAAAAGAAAGTTGGTTTTGAAAAATTCATTACATAGCGCATTTTATGTGTTCTTGAAAATTCATTCGAAAAACTATCACATATGTTTTGGAGAGTGTTTAAGAAATTATGTTCGAGAAAGTTTATCACAGAATATATTTTAGGTGTTCCAAAAAAATTATTTCCGAAATTCCGTTTCAAATATCTTATTCCACATATTTTATTCTAGAAATCCCGTTTGAGAAATTATGTTGCAGAAATTTCATAAAATTGCCCGAGAATCAGTTTTACAAAAGGTAAAAGGGCCATTTTAAAAATGATAGGACTGCAAATAGAAATTGAGTGTGCAGAAAGAAAGAGCATAACCAAATGCAACTACTTACCATCACAACATAACGATCTATTACGTAACCGTTACAATAACCCTTCTCCTTTTCTCTTCCTCTTTTGCAGATACAGTTCATCATTACATAACTTATACTCAACTTTCTTCAAACATCCTTTTGCTTTTGCCATTTCTAATTTGTCTTTTTCCGAGATTCCCAAACAAAAACCAGATTCCTTTGCTTATATTTCACTAACCTTCCTTAATTCACCTTTAGAAAGAAATTCAGTAATTTTACGTGCACTCAATTACTTAACATCTTTTTGTTTTCTTTCTTTTCCTATCACATCATATTATTTATCGTGCTCATTTTTGTGTGTATACAATTGCATCTCATTTTGTTATATAAATTTCTAAAAATAAAATTTTGGGTTCGAACCCGGTAGTTGAAAAAATAAACATAATTTGAAAAAGAAAAACTCACTAAAGTTACTACAAGCTTGTTTTCCGTTTGGTTGTCTAAAAGGAACGGATAGCAAATGAAACCATTACGGGATTGGGTAAATGTTTTCAACCTCGTGGTTATCGATGTTATTACATTTTCTTGACAAACCTATCATTTTGACTGCATGAAACTTCTTTTTGAAGTTTTGAAAGAAAAGATAAAATAAGTTATGAATTCAATTTTCTCACTAACAATAAAAATAAAATAATAAATTTGATTTGATAAATTTGAAAAGAAGGATAAAATAAATTATAAATTCAATTCATCCCCTAACAAATATTAACAACTAACATTAACGATAGAGAAAAAAAAAAGCACTGAGCACAGGTATCGGATGCGATTTGTCACTACTACATAACTGAAACGGCTAATTGCTGTATCCCTGGACCATCACATGACAATCAACTTCTTGTCAAAGTTTTCATAAAATCAAATGTTTACACGAGAATTCACAATGAAATGTGCAAAATAGGAGGAAGGTAGGAATGTACATGTAAACGAAATTACAACATGATTTAAAAAAAATAAAAATGCCCATCTTTGATTTCCTGTTTCGGGAAAGAAAGCCCTTCAAATGTTATTAAGCCACCACTAGATGGTGCTAAATTTCCTAATCTGATATATGCTCTATGAAACTTGTCCTTTTTTTCCAACCTCCTGTTTCATGCACCTTCTTCAACTATCTCCAATCCTTGCACGTGCTTCTCTACACCTACGCCTCCTACCGGAACGACCCAATAAAACTCTGCCACCACCATGGCGTTGGAGACGACTAACCAAAGATACACCACCACCATCACCTTCATTGTACCTGCCATCATCATTATCATTGTCTTCGTCTGAAATATCCAGCACGTCAGTAACATTCTGAGCTGCAACCCTGTTGGTGGTCAGCTCAGGCCTTAGCCGCCTACCAAGGTTGTTAATTTCATTCCCTTGACGAACTGCATGCAACAGGAGGAAGAAATTCATTGCCTCAATACCCATCTGAAACCTTCCATTTCTTTCTGCATTACCTGCACCCTCTTCTTCATCTGTATCGGATTCATTATGGTGACCTTCTATAACATAATCTCCAAAAACTACGGCCCCAGGCATTGCCGATGTTACTGTGCTGATAACATCTTCCCTTTCGCGTTCCCACTCAAGCCATCTCCATTTCTGTTCATCAGCAGGATCCACCATACGAGGGCGCGCCGAGGGATGCTCTGCACGTACATGCTTCCTCAACTCCTTATAGTTCCCCACATATGAGCATTCATCCTGCATGCAGCCTCTTTTCTTAGCATTAAGGAAATCCCGAACATGTTCCACGACTGTCCAACCTTTCACCTGACCCCTGCACAGAGGACACGCAAGCTCTGTGGCTTCACTCTTGTCAAGAGACAAGTTTGAGTCTTGTAGCACACCTGCAGTGCCTTGCACAGGTTGCCCATTAGATGAAATTACTTTAGTATAAGCTTTCTTGTACTGATCAAGGCAATTGGAATGACGAAAGCTTGTTCCACACATATAGGGACGGCAACCCTTGTCATGAGATGAACAAAGAAGAAGAACAGCATTGTGTGGATATTCCATACACACAGAACATGTTACATCTTCCCACTCTTTCATTTCCAAAGCCTTGGAACATTTCTTTTGGCACATGTCTTCACAAATATCCCTTTTGCAAGGAGCTAGTGGGTATGGAGTCACTCTGTAGTGACGAGAAGCTATCCTGTGCCTTCCCCTGCTACCTTTCGCCATTTTCGATATTCCAACAGAACCTGGAATTTAAAAGTGCAAGATCTTATAATGGAAACTCCCCATAAATCGATCCACACATTAGTTTCTCAAACAACAAACGCATTCATATATTTTTCATGTAATCTTGCAGAAAGTAGTCATTGGATTTAGAAACTATTCAAAATAAAATAAAACGCTATCTAGTTGCAACTGAGTGGGTATACCCACAATACTTGTAAGTGTTGACATACAAGAGATTAAAAATGATGGCCAAACCAGTATTTCGTCCAACTGTCATGTTTCCCACGAAAGCTGAAAAAGTGTGAACATAAAACCTGGTTTTTCCACACATTCCACAAACTTATCTATTCATTTTCTGCAGTGAACCTCAACGCATTGCAAGAATATGTAGAAAGGTGCCTTTGGGTTTTATATAAAAAATATATATTACAATGGAGAGAGAGTACCATCTTTACAGAGGATGTCACCAAGATAGAAGAACTTGTCTTCCTAAGAGCATCTCCAACACGATTTGCTAGCATGAGTTCCTTATCGAGAAAGATAATACTTTAAACATTAAAATATTATTTTTCTTCTCAAGGACCTCATGTAAGCAACTCCCACTGGATATGCTCTAACATGCCTACATACTATTTAGTCCCCTCATTACAGACAATGTCACCTAGTCTTGTCTCATTCAATTCATCATAAAAGGTGATCTGACCCTCAGATCATTGTGCAAAAGACTTGTAAACAAGTTTAATGCACAAGAGTATTCTACCAGCACTTATATTTCTACTCACTAAACAATTCAACGAGTGCTTGAGTACTATATGTTTTGAGGGAGTAAGGGAACCATGTACACTCAGACCCAACGAATATTGAGTTTGAAGATAGTCCTAAACAACGTAATTCTCCGATGGTGGTATGAATTGAAACCTGAAAGTAAATAATCCTCAAGAACTCCCATGAAAGAATCAACACAGGTGATCTTATCCTTCAAATTTCAACACGTTACTTTTATTTTATGTATTCTAGGTCAAGCTGCAAGGCAATATGTTCTAGCCAAACTATTTTAACTATTCGTCATAGACTTCAAAAATAGTAACTGAAATGTAAAGTCTACTCAGCTAATAGAAAAATAACAACCCAATATTTTGAACAAGCTCTATTATTTGACCAGAATTTTATAGGAAATAACAATTTTATATATCTTCCTTATTTAATGAATCTCAAGATTTTACATTCAATAAGTTTTAACTAATCGCAGAGAATGCATTAAAAAGAGTGAGCAAGAGAGTGTCTTCCAAGCACTCCTCTCAGCTATTATACAACAAAAAGTTTGGGTATAGAAACAAAGCCACCTGATGTATAAATCTATTTACACACACCAAAAATCAATCCTTCATCCTTTGGAGTTATCCTTCTTTTACTGATCAGCTACTTCAAAAAGAAAAACATCAATAAAAAATCCATACTTAATACTTAAATCAGCTCTTTCAAACACTGTAATTTGAACTTTGAGCCACTCATTGAACACTTCCAAAAACAGTAGCTGCAAAATTGAAATATCAAGTTTATACTTTACTCGATTATACAGGTGTTTATCAAATTACTATATTTCAAGAATGACCATGATCCTAACATCCTTACCAAATAGAGAAAGAAAGAAAAATTGTGTAATTCAGGGTCAAGGATTCTTTCACAACAATACAAGGGCATCTCTGCTAGTCAATCATTAAAACCACTAAATGGATGACCAACCCAAAACTACAATGGCAACCGACAAATGAAACACAGCTATAGATAAACGCAAGAAGTTCAATCAAGTAGAAGATAATGATATGATGCTCCTCAATACTAAGGCTAAAACTTTCCCAAGTGCGTTCCCATAATTATTGCCAAAAAGGTTGATAGACAATAAATGAAACTCTAACGACTGTAGATTGATTTACTCAAACAAGCATAAAACTCCTGATAGCAAATAACAGGAAAAAGATTTCCTTTAGCTTATAGCAATACAACATGGACCTTTAAATTTACAGTACTATTCAAGTATCTGTATTAGATCTAGGAGAATCTATTATTTATTTTTTATAAGAGCTTCATTATATAGGATAAATAATAAAGAATTAGCTGATGAAACATCCAATTAGAAGATGCCAGAGAAAATGCACTTTTCTATTTAAATCAACCTTGCAATCACGCAATATCATAGTAATCCATATTTAATTTCCTAGTTTGGTAGTATTATTAGAATTTGAAAACAGTTGAGACAGGTTCATGCCGGGCCCAGGTGCCATGATACCAATTTCATTTCAGTTAGGATAACAACCCAGCGAAGACTTCAAGTCAATTTAGCATTACATTATGTGGCTGTCGAAAATATGACTGGCAATCTTGCTCCGCTAGCAAATTAGCATATGACCAATAATAGCTCTGACAATCAAGTGACATCATACATTCACAGTACAAAATTCATTTAATTCAGTTTACTCACGCTACAAAATTGACTTCAGAAAACTTAACAATCTCTTGAATGGGAAGAGTACAGATTCTAAATGAGAGAGCTTATTAATTGAACTTAAAAAACATCATCAAAAAATTTATTTTTCTTAAATCAAACTTAATACAGCAAAATCACATGCCAAACATAACAAGTCAACACACTGAATAATAGATAAGTGCCACAATGGACTAAGCACTCAAAGCAATCGAATCACATATAAAACAAAACAGAAAGGCAACTGCCGGAAACAGCTTCATTGGCCAACAAAGAAGCATCACATTCTGATTGCTGAAAACAAAGCAAGTCATGCATCAAACCACCGCAAAAAGGGTAGGGAAAAACTCACCAGCTAACAATCGAAGTAATTTAGGGGCCAACGAACTAGTTTGCAAAACCAAAGTGCACCTGGCCACAATTAAGTGAATTTAAACAGCAAGAGAAAAACCAAAGTAAGAGATTATTTATACAAGTCGTGTCAGAAGGAAACAACGTGGTGGTGAGGGGCAACAGCAAGCAAAGACAACTAACAAAGCAACATTATTATAATATTAACCAGAACATGGAGCTAAGGTAACAAGCACATGCCGCTAAACTTTACCAATTCATCTTACAGATCCAATCAACCCACTTAAAAAATAATTTTATTTTAAAACTAAGAAAACAAATGGGGACTAAAACAAAACTGCAAATCTATTTGGGAACAGAGGAAACAAAGGAAGACAGGATTTTGAGCAAGGAAACACAGCCACTTAGGTATCTTATCCGTTCTTCAATTGACGGTTAAAAAAACTGGGTTAGGTCAGCAAAAATAAGAATGTCGAGATTTAACATACAGGAATCGAAAAATAGGCAAAGGGAAAACAATTAACATAGAATAAATTAAATTGAAGCGATAATCGAAACCATGGAGGAAGTGGGGGGATTGTGTTCGTACCTGACGGCTAGGAAGAGAGTGGAAATGGAGGAAAAGAAAAGGATTTTGAAGGGATAAACATAGGAGAGAGAAGGAATAAGGTTCTCTAGCAAAGGATCGAAAGCAAAGGCGAAGGAATCGAGAGGGAAATTGAAGGGCAAACAAGTTTCTCTCTCATATTATTCCTCATGTTTTAGAGAGAGAAAGTTGAGAGTCGAAAAGATGGAGTCATTTCTAAGCTACACAAACAACACAATAGGCATCCTCCACCCACCTCTTCAATACGCTCTTCTCTAGCGATTGTGTGTCACGCTCGTTAGAATGTGATGACGTGCCACAAAATGCGCCTTCACGTGCTTTCTCAGGTTACCAAACCAGAAGAACAAACCAGCATATTCCCTTGTACCATTTTTTAACTCCTAATTTTTTTTTTTTACGAAAAATAAAAAGTTATAAACACCTTCAAAAATAATAGTGACATGTTATATTCATAAGTTTTTAAAATTTAATTAAAAGTTTTAATTTTTAAAAATTTAAGTATTTTAATTAAATTTTTTTAATTTTTCATTAGATATTTAAAGTTTTATATTTGTAATTACATTATTGTAATTTAATAATAACTAATTATTATTCTGTTTTCTATTTTTTTAATTGTTAATATAAAATTTCTAATTAATATAAAATGAATTTATGAATAATGTAATAATAAGTTATTTTTATTAATTTAATTGAAAATTTGTTAAATTATAAGAATAATCTCATTATTAATAATAATGACAAAAATCTTTTTTGATCACTAGTAGATTAGTAATATGTGAGAACTAATGAAAAATATAGCCATCTTATTATTAAAAACAGTTTTAATGAGATTATGTTAATAGGAAAATAATTTCTTAGCATGTGAACATTAAACATGACAACAAAGACAACAAGATAATATGACATATTAATTAGTTAAAAAAATAAAAAATATAAACTCAATAAAACAATATAAACTTTTTTAAATAATTAATGTACCAAACTTTTTAATAAAAATTTAATTACAAGTAATACTCAAATTTATTGTAAAATTAAAATTAAACTAAATTTTGTTAATTATAATTTATGACATAAGAATATAACATGTATCAAAAATGATAATACGTTTATTTTAAAAATAACCTAATACATG
>Ga0214544_1007180_pt1 | contig 19820 bp, 10 predicted proteins | sample CNSS3metaG_FD_160074 | JGI IMG/M metagenome (GOLD analysis project Ga0214544, IMG submission 160074) | Root nodule microbial communities from cowpea collected in UCLA plant growth center, Los Angeles, California, USA - CNSS3 | ecosystem: Host-associated > Plants > Roots > Nodule | place: USA... | reverse complement strand
TATATATATATATATATCTTTTCTTATCAATTTTTTATTTATTCTAGTTATTTGGTTTGTCATGAAACTCATTCACATCTCCAATATATTTTTCATCTTATCATAACATTTATGTAATTATGTTAAAATGATGTATGTCAATTAAAATTTTTTTATGTGTCATATTTTAATATTTCTATTATTTTTTAATATTTTTATTTATTGTATATTTTCTTTTCACATGAGTATGTTTAGTACTCTCAATTAAATGTTTAATAGTATAAACCTTTCATTTACTAGGTAATATAAAAAAAAATTCTTTACTTATTTTTATTAATTTTTGTTTCATTTGAAGAACTTTTTTGTTTCGCTAAAACAATTATTTCTTAACCATTGAGTATATATGTTGATGTTTGAAAAGTGTTCTTAGATGTCCAAGGTATTTTTCATCTTATCATACCCTTAATTATATATTTGTTTTCCTTTGTGTGATTTCTTTCAATAGTTTCTCAAATTGTTTCTAAGACATACATTTGTTAATTTTTTAATATTTTTATTTGTTGTTTATTTTCATCATGTATAATATTATTTCAGTATATTTTATCCAATTATTTTTTATTTTCTAACTCATTATAACAATTATACTGTAATTTTTTATTATAATTGTATAAATAACTTTTATTTACTATAATATCAAAATTTAATGTAATTGTCATGAATATTTTTTTATCACCATTCAACATATATTGGAGTTCAAAAGATATAATATCCATGTTAAAATTTTATTATTATGTTCATTATTTGTATTTTGCGTCATTTTGATTAAGTGATGTATTATCATTTTTAGTTTGTAAATTTAATTAATGTTTGCAATTTGTAAATTTAATAAATGTTTTAGTTCTCATGAAATTTTATTTGATATTTTAATCTAAAATGTATACAATTATAATTTATTTCAAAATATTTGTTATCGAATAAACAATCATCATCTTAATATTGAATATTTAATAATCTTATGTTTCCTTTACCACAATTTTTTATTATTTTATAAAAATTAACTAAAATTTATATTAAAGTAGTAAGGAAATGGGTACGGGTATGGGTACGAGATTATACCCGTTACCCGACGGGGATGAGGATGGGATAAAACTTTGATACCCGTTGGGTTTAGGTATGGGGATGTGATGAATTTTTTTTTACGGGGATGAATATGGGATAGCGAAACACGTCCCGCCCCGCTCCGTTGCCATCCCTAGCTACTATCCGCCCATTGACATCCCTACTTACAATGTTAATTTTTTTTATTCTTAGATTTTTTTTTCAAATATGAATTTACTTTAATATATTCAACAAATCTTTTTTAATTTTGGGAATTTTATTTTATATATTTTTATTCATTTCAATATTAAAAATGTTATTAAATATTTCGTTTACGAATTTATATAATATAATACATATATTCTTAGTGTCAATATTTGTATTACTCATATGTTTTTATTATAATTTTATATAATATATATTTTTAAATTCAAAAACTATAATAATTTAATAAAAATAATTATTGCACATAAGTGATTCTTCTCATCGAAAATAATAAGTCGATAAAAAAATTAATTAATATTCTTCACATGGGAAATGACATAATAAGATCAATCGAAAAGACAAGTACTTATTTCATTATATATACAAATGAGAGCAAACCCAATAATCAATGTTGGTCTAATATAATTATTCAAAACATTTAAATAAAAATATATATATATATATATATATATATATATATATATATATATATGCTAAATTATCATAAAATAACCAAAGTATTAAAATAAATATTAAAATATTTATATTCATTTTTAATTTAATTTGTTATGTAAAAAATACTCACAATATTTTTTTTCATATTTTCAATTTATGTATTAAAATTATATATTTAAAACTACACATAATTATAAAAAAATTATAAAATATATTATTAGAATTCAAAATAATTAAATTCATTTTTAATGCAAGTTAAAAAAAATAAAAAAAAAGGAAAAATTCATGTTTAGTAAAATTAAAGGTTTTAAATATTAAAAATAGAATAACTTTCTATTTGCAAATAAAATAGAAGATATAAAATATGTACAAATAATAACGTTTATCCACAACCACAAAATATGAAGTTTCTCAGTTAAAGACACAATCAACTTTAAACTTATTTTCATAGTTGAAGAAGAAACAAGTTATCAAAGTGATTCTAACTCTAATATGCCACTTCTCCAAAAGAACCGTGCATGTCATATCGATGACCATATGGACCAATACTTTTACCAAGGGTTACTAACTCCAACCAAATTGATACATATTAATTTTATAAAGACAAAAACAATATTCGTTAGGAACCAAAAGTAATATATATATATATATATATATATATATATATATATATATATATATATATATAGTTTTGTAAAGACAAATTACGGACAACAATAACATTAGAGAGGCCAAAATCATATTTTAGTCTTCTTTGTTTTTTTCTCTCTGACGAACAAAAACTAATGCTTGAGTTGAACTTAAGGTACTACTGTTCATCACCATCTTCTATTTACCTTCCTCTGTAAGTGATCTGTAAGTGAGACTAACTTTCAGGAAATGTCAAACATGGCTAAGATACCGAGTCCTGGGTCAGTAGTACTATGCATAAGTAATGGTTTAACAGTTAAATCATTCGAAGACTTCTTAGCAATATTTTAGAGAAGATCAGCAAAAACAACTAAGCATTTATCTCGAAGTTTGAATCAATTTTCTAAAATACTTGAATGATAATTTTCAGATTTCATTATGCATTTACACCTACTTTGATCCTTAAAAGACGTTCAAGATAACAGAATCATTGTTTATCTCTTCAAAAGACAATTAAAGGATACATGAATCTGATTATACCACTAGCAGTTAAAACAACTAAGGTGTCCAACTCCGGTGAAATCATAATGATTGACTATAATAGTGAATCAGTTATTATTGATCAGATTTTGGCGAAATTAATAAACCTTGCCTATATATTTACATAATTATCATTAGTCTATAATAATGCATATTTACAAACAAGAGGGCAACTAAAATATTCCAATTAGTTTACAAATTAATCCTCAAGAATCTTATATGGCCTTTCACACCATGCTACCTGACAAGAGTGAAATCATTCCCTTCAACCTGACAAGTACAAAAAGTTCTAATTAGCAAGAGAGTAAAAAAAGAAAATATAGGCTTTCATTGTATTACAAATAATAAGAACTACTCGAACAAGGAAAAATGCTGCATGGTTCAGGTTCAATGTCAAATCTAATATTCGCTAATTATGAGTGTTAAGGCTTCAGAATCACAATACACATACTCATAAAAAACTGAGGTGGAGTCTGTCTGAAGTTAAAAGTTTAAATGAAATGGCTCAGTTGCATGTGCAGCTAAAGCTAAAACTCAGGGCAACATCAATCATTAATTAATTTGAATCCATCAGTCATGAACCTTTCAAAGTTAAACTTACATCAGTTCAATTACATTCTTAAAATATATATATATATATATATATATCAACTCTTCCATGCATATTAACCCGAAAAAGGAAAAACGCAATGGGGATAACATGAAGCAGTAAACAGTTAGCTCGATAACCATATTCTATAAAAACTACTACTTGGAACTCAACCGTGAAACTTTCATGTGTTTTTCTATAGGTTAAGGAATAAATATCAGTGCTGCTTAGCACACTTCGAAGCAGTTTATTTTGGGGTTAATAAGCTTTAAATGAAAATATTTCTACGAGAGCTATTGAAAGAAAAATAAAATGAAGTGATCATTTCTCATGAAGTGTTGGCCAAATATGCACTTGTGTGAAAAGGTGGGATTACTATCAACCGGTGAATTCTTGTCAATAACTAAGCAAAAAAAAAAAAAAAATTGTTGAAAGGAGCATACAGAATCCATAAGTCTGTTGCAGATGAAGATCACTTTCTTTTAGCATCTATGAACATGGCTCGAGTCCAGTGCTCAACATCCTCGCTTTGCGATGGTGGGGGTGGAAAAGTGGGATGCTCAACAATATCCCACCCTTCAATAAGGCACTCATTTTTGCCGTCAGATAAATCAGTGGCGTAAAGATAACTAGCAGTAGAGCTTGGCAGATAATTTTCAATTCTCTGAAATAGGGAAAAGAATAAAATCCATTAGTGATAAACATTGATAATAAAAATGAAGATGCCCATTATATGAAAATGAAAGTTATTATTGTGCCCAGATACATTTATCCTAGGTATTGTAAGTAATAATATTGCTTATGAAAGCACTATCTTAGGGTCAGTGATTTAACTATTGTACATACAGATACAGTCCAGCTCTTCACAAACAATAGAAGTGAGTGTAACAAAGACACACTGCTCGGAGTTAGGAAGTTACTTAAAACAGTGATATTAATTATGTAGTTAGGGTATGGGCGAGGTAAGTAGAGGAATGTAACTCGAAAATACAGATGTTGATCTCTTAAAAGGGATGTCAAAATTAACTTAGAACAAACTTGTATCCACTGAATGTTGAAGTATTTCTGTTATTGAAAAAAATAATTGAAGAATTTCACCCAGAAAGTTTTATACTCGTTTTCAAGTAATTCTTAGAAATCCCCAAGCTAGACACTTGTTTTAATGGGTAAGCGATGAATCTAAGGCACTAAAGCATAAGAAATTCAATTAACACTGCCAGCTTTTTACCACAAATTAGAAGTGACGAGAGAACCTACCGTTGTGGGCACAGAGTGTGCACTTTCCAGTAAAGTGGTTGATGAAATAGCAGAATTCATACTCCATACAGATTTGTTTAATTGTTGAACTTGCTTGCATGTCCTGAATCAAAGGAAAAAGGAGAAAAAATTCAAACTCAATGCTATCTGTATCTACATCCTAAACAAGTTAACGTTGCAGCAAACTTTGCGTAAAAATCATAACGTTACTTCAAACAGAAACCCTTCAAAAGTGAGAAAGAAGCCATAAAAATAAATTCAAGAATCTGGATGGAGCTCTGACACATGCTCCCCTACACAATAGTGCCTCAGAAATTTTGAGGACCCGGGTTACTTTGTTCTTCTGACAGCCAGTTCCAACAGGAAAGAAAAGGCTATTGGAGTAGTACCATTAGAGGAAAAACAATAGAAAATAAAATAATAGAAAAATAGTTAACCGGGTTTGGACACATATAAAAGTCACTGGAAGCACCGATGAGGAGAATAGAATGCATGTATTTTAGTCATGCGAGAAGTAGAGGGAGACCAAGAAAAACATTGGTAGAAGTTGTTAAGAGCAATCTCACGCTAAACAATTCTCCGACCATTTTGTCTTTAATCAAACCAAATAAATCGAATTGTGTGATCCATGTATAAATGCTTCTTAAGACATCAAAATGCCGCTAATGGGATAAGGTTTTCGCGGTAATTAAATCATACAAAAATGCTTCATAAAATATCAAAATTATGTCAACACAAGGTTAACTTGGAAATATTTACTAATGTTTCTACAATGTATATAAAGTATCATGGATTATGTCCATTTTATGGAATATTAAATAAATACAACAATACCTAGATTGAGCCATTTTCAAGGAAAAAACAGATCGAACTTCCTTCGATGATGATAGTGTAGCCAATAACTTGGCAAATGACTCAAACGTTGATCCCTCTGATGGAGCATCCAAACATAGGGAGTTGTAACAGTAAGCTGTGATGCATGCAACACTTTTCTTTAAAAGTGAAATCCCTTTCTGCAAATCTTTATGTGTTTGAACAGAATGCGAAGAAGCTAAAGAATAGTTAAAGTTACTATTCCCAGATGAATCTGGGCGATTTCTCTTCTCAGATTCCATTGAAGCAACTCCGAAATTGCTTGAGCTTTTATCAGTAGACCATGAGTTTTCTCCAGCAGTAGAGCAATAATTTTGTCGAGGTATGAAAAGGGGATATTCATTGCTGAAAAAAAGAAATTATACCAGGTTAAAATATTCAAGTTCCTGATACTCAATCCAAATATATTTTCGACCAAAATACCTCCTTGAGGATGGACGTGCATCCCAATAAGAATCTCGTTGCCATATTCGAGAGCAAGAACCCTGAGGTAACACAAAAAAAGATAATATGCATTACGATTGCAAAATTACATTATTAATTTCCAATAAATAGGAAAATAAAAGGATAAAGTGCATCATTAAGACAACACAGATGGGTCAGCCTCAGCCATAAACAAAAATACAAATGAGAATACAAATTGGAGGACAAAAGGAGTAGGAAATGTTAGACAATTTAAACACTTAATCACATTTTGCGTACATCAAAACCCACTAATATTAGACATTAGCAAAGATATCAAGTTTGTTTTCATGTACACTCAATAGAATGTACAAAAATATGTAAAAACGATTCTCTTTTCCCAGACTCCTGTTAACTTTCAGCAAGGTGAAATCTTAAAAATCTTATAAGCATCAAACCAAAATGCTTGCATCAAATAGACAGCATTCGGAACAAGATCAATAATGTCCAAAAGAGGAATAATTTTATGCAGATAGCAGTAGCAGTGTATACAAATGAAAAGTTATAAGAGAAATCTGAATAACACTCTTGAACACTGTTATTAATTAATAAAAAATAAAGGAAATCACAAAAAATGTTACTAGTTTCACTTGTTTAACGAGTTCCACTCGTGATTTTGAATCTTTCCAATATATTTTAACCAGTAGTAGAGAGAACATTAAATTTAAAGCACATTAAAAAGTCTGCTGTTAGTATGCCTTAAGTTAAAAACATATCAACATTCAACACGTAAATTTCAATGCTATTCTAACATTCAATGGCCATCAAATTTTTGAACACGTTATTGACTTAACATTTATCTATTGCTCGGACATTACTTACCGCAAACCCTGAGTTATGAAGTGCGGGGGCAGCCAAGTTGTGAACAACAAGATTTAAAAGTTGCACCATGTATCTGCTTTGCAAGATGCAAACATGAAAATAACAGGTTACTATGTAACGAAAAATATTTTAATTTATAATTTAAGATACAATAAGGAATTTTCTAATTGACATGAATATATTACAATATTTTTTAGAACAAAAGTGTTGTCTACCCCGGATATAATTCACTTTTAAAAATGCACTATGCATGCAGATAAGACCTAACTAATACAAAAGAAAAAAATGCCTACCCCAAAGAAGCGGAAAGCTCTTCTGATGGAACAGAGTGGGGATCAAGTGCTTTGGGTAATCGTGAATTGCAAATTTGATCGTATTGACCACGACGACCATCCCTTATCTCTCCCTCTACGGCCACCTGACACCAGAAGGACAAGACCACAGGAATGTTTGAAAGGGGCATAATATCAGAGCATATAACGCTATAGTTTACCTAATTCTTATTATGTGTCACAGAGTGGTAGCAATTTATTATTTCAGACCAAAAACTTATCAATTATAAAAGAGATGCCAGCATCTTAACTTTCCCCTATACAGAGTTTTTCTTAAATTTTAAGAACATTAAACAAATATTTTTATCTATTTTCTAACAATGGCTTTTGTAATGACATAACATTAGTACTGCTATTTCCTTGAGTAAATTTGTAATTCATTTCAATTAACCAAACTTTTGAAATGAATAGAAATGTTAAATTAGGAATAACGCTCTCTCTTTCACTTCACCCAGTGAAGAAACCGTGACAATATAATAGCCACACGTATTCACCCAAACCTCCTTAAATACACCATTTTTCCATGTAGTGATGACGCTGATTGTCCTAAAGTGACAACATGGTATAAAAAATGTTTGAAGAACAAATAGTGAGTTGCCAGAGCAAATATCTATGACAAATCTACAATGCATATGATTACTGTAATGAACTCAAGTCCCACTATATTCTACCCGAGTAGTAAGCACAATAACTGACAATCACAAGAGGAAATTGAACTTAATGAATCAAACACACATTCACTGAGTTAAACCAAAAAAATGTAATCATCATAGATTTATATTACCCGACGTTGTGGAAACAACTTGCATATCTGTTTTATCACCACAGACTGCTTATGGAGACGCTCAGAGGTAATTGCCACCTGCAAAATAAATTTATAAAGGTTAATTTTGAGCTTACAAGAAAAGCAACAGATACTCCATCTATGACTTTAAAAAGAAAGCATTAAGCCAATATAAATCTTTAACCTTGACATGTGATTAAATCTTAAGGAAAAACCGAACAGTTTTAAATACTCATTTTTATATCATATTATTTTACTTGGAAAACCAGTACTATCCATAAAACAAAAATACCAAATATTAAAAGCAACCACTAAAAACAGTGCTCACATGCCCTAGGCTCTGGGTGCATATAAGATTTGGGTAGAACTTCTCAAGTTGTTCCACTCGATTTTTTTCCAACTGTAAAGAAAAAAATAAATAAATCATCCAGCATCAAAATATACATTCGAATTAAACTACACCAATAATACCCATATGACCATAGCAATAGCACTGGCACAGTAAAGTCAAAAACAATAACTGAAATACCGTAGAAAGGGCAGACTCAAGTAACCCATATTTAAGTTTCAGATCAGCAGACACAGTCTCTATCTTAGCTCTTCCTGTGATGTTAACCATTACTTTAGGTTCAAATTGAAATTTGCATCTATAGAAATTTATATCGTGTACAAAGGTTTCTAACCTTGAGTAACTTGTTCGTTACTGCGACGAAGTTTCTCCTTCAACCTTGCAAGCTTTTCATTTTGAAGCACTCTCCAATTCACTTGGTCATCTCCCTTTCCCTTATCCACATTATGAACAAAACAATTAGAACAACTGAATATCAATGTCACAAGGTGCCTTGCAGAAATACAAGGTTGTAGCAGAGCGCATTAGCCGCCAATGGTATATTCCAAACTACATATTAGTCAACTATGGCCAAAGCAATAAGAAGAACCGGCACTATGATTCATGGAGGAAAAAAAAAGGGTACACTAACATAAGCATGCAGAGCAAAAGGCACAACCAGTAGAAAACAATCATGTTATTTATACCACTTACAAGTAACTTAATAGATTGGGAGCTGGAATACGAATTAAATTTTAATCTAGGGTGCATGATACAATGCCTGTCAGAGGTAACTGCAGTCAGAGAACAAAAATAACAGAATTGAGGGACAAGAAAGCAAGTGTCCAGAGAGCAGAGCTCTCCCAAGCAAGAGAGGAATTGCTCCAAATATCCACTAACAGATCCCAAGGATAATCCCAACATTCTTACAAAGGGAAAATATAACCAACACAGTCCCCTCTAACAAAATCAGCCATTCCCCAAATACCCCTCCTTTACTTACCAAACTCAAATAGAAATACCCCAAAACAAAATCCTGCTTCTTATTCTTGGGCCTATGACTATAGACCCGAACAAGCTTATTCCACCTGTAGGAATGGTTTCTATCAATACCCTGCCCAACAGAATTAGACTTGTCCTCAAGGCTGAAACCTGGAAATGTAGCTCAAATGTATGTTGCAAACTCCCAATGGGTTCCTTGACAGGTTGTGACTTCCTAAGGATGAGCCATTCTGCAAAATGGGTTGAGTCTTTGCCTCCTCACACAGCAAGCACTGCCTCTGGGGCTGGAGGTTTGCCACAGCAGATATAAGACCAGGAGACAGGACAGCTAAAGGAGATCCCTTGGTGACGGATTGCTTCAGTTAAGACATGTGAAAAATTGGGTGAATCTGAACCTGGTTGAGTAACCGCAACTTGTATGCAGTGGCTCCAACCTTAGAAAGAATTTAAAATGGTTCGTAGTAGTGGGGAGTTTGGAATTGATGCAGCAAGCCATTGAAAGTTGGCGATAGGGACAGAGCTTGACTTACACCTCTCAAGTTTAGAAGAAAAATAATTTCTCTCTTATTCAGTCTCATTACATACATTAATTGGATAATTTTAGAATTAAGCACTGCTTATTCAGGGAAACAAATCCCTAAGATTGTGGGACTGATATGCTAGTAACAAAATCGAGATAGAACCAATATATAAAGTTAAACAATAGAAATCAAATTTGAAACTTCCTAAAATATCTCGACAACACTCGATCTCCGACACCAAGTTAGCATGCTTGTTAGCATTCTTCATGGTTTGCTGAGCTCGATGGAGACAATACTTCAATTGTCACAGTTCTTCATCCCAGCAATCAAGACAGCAGCAATCGAGTCCACTGGAGTTTAACCAAGAAGGGTGGAGTATGACCAAAAACAATTTTAAAGAGTGTTGAACTTGTAGCCATAAGGGAAGAGGTGTTATACTAGAATTTGACCCAAGAGATCCACATGTACCATTTGGCTGGTTGCTCGAAGGAAAAGCAAAGCAAAAATATTAAACAGTGATTCACCACTTCCTTAGTCGATTTGTTTGTGGATAGTAGGATGTGCTCATATGCAACATGGTTCCTTGAAGGTGAAATAATTCACTCCAAAAGCTGCCCAAGAAAAAGGGGTCACTAAATGATAGACTTAGGAAAACCGTAAAATTTAGCTACCTCACGAACTAACACTTCTGCAACAAACCTTCCTGTAAAATGATGCTTTAGGGGAAGCAAATGCACTTATTTGGACAATTTGCCTACGACGACCAGTATCATCTCAAATTCATGCAAGCATGGCAGACCTGTGATGACTTGTTTGATTCCCTTCCAAAAGAAGTCGGCAGCAAGGCTATGTCTTAGTAAAACCATAATGTCCTCCAACAAATGTCACGTTATACTGTTTTAAAAGAGTGACAAAGGCTATGTCTTAGTAAAACCATAATCTCCTCCAGAAAACGTTGCATGGAGCACACTTTCAAAAACAAGAACCCATTGCAACAAGAGTAATTGGGAGTAGGAGAATTACCAATTTCTTGGGCATATCCTAGATGGAGAAGTACATATCATCCTTCACAAGCCTTCCCACAAAATCCTCTCCAGAGAAGGAGGGAAGGTCCATACATTTGGCATGCACAGTTTCATTAAAGGAGGTTAATTTTGTGTTTGAGAACTAGGAGAGGAAATGAGAATCAAGAGTCATGTTGAGCACATCTCATCAGCAATGGTCCAAACAGAGAGCGAGGGGTCAACGATAATGGAGAAAGAAGTCAAGCTTCGACTAGTGCGACTTCATCATTGCAAATTGCACAATGATGGAGGTTTCATGGGACTGGATTGCGAGCTTAAACACAGTGAGGTCAAATTCAAGTATGTCGAGAGGCTGTGACATCATTCTCATACTCAAATGCGGATAGACAAGCTTCTCTCAATGAAAGCACCAATGATACAATGTGTATCAAAGGTGCCTACACGTAGAATGAAAATAAAAAAATAGAGACAAGAAGACATATTTCCAGAGAGAAGCAAGAGAGGAATCTCTTTGCTCCAAATATCAACAAACGGATCCTAAGGATAATCCCAATATTCTTACAAAGGAAAATATAGCCAACCGCACTCCCCTCTGAAAGAATCATTCATTCCCCAAATACTCTACCTTTGCTAACCGAAACAGAATTACCCCAAAGCAGAAATATCACTAAACAATCCATCCTGCCTCTTATTCTTGGGCATATGACTATAGACCAAAATGGGTTTCTTCGACCAGCAAGAATAGTTTCTATCAATGCAAGTGAAGTCCTATATGATTGCAATACCTTTCGTTAGAAGAACTTGATAATAATATAGATGCATTAAATGCACTCTATGCAGCAATAAATTCTTCTTTTTTCTTTATGCAACATCCCAATAGTTGGATGTACTTATCTTCTTATTACACAATGTAGATTTCCTTTATTTGTCTAAATTGCAATATTGTATGAAGTAAATAGTTTTTTCAAAATTGTCAATGTTTGGCTTAGGGATTTGGTGAAGAAAAACTTGTCTCTTTGTCCAAGACTCCCTTCTAATGTGATTTGTCCTTTGTCTAAGGGACCTTTCTTATTAGATGGAAATGGTAGACATTCCTTGTAACATAGAATAAACATTTGTTTTCACCACTTCATTGTGCATATCGTTTGAGTGCATTAATGCTTAGTCAGACGTAAAATAAGACCACCAATATTTTATCGTTGTCAAACAAAATACCAGCAGGAATGATTTCTATCAATGAAAGTGAAGTCCTATATGACTGCAATAGTACAGCTAATACATCATGTACACTAGGGAATTTCTTCCTTTCCCTGCCACCATTGAATTTAAGGTCTCCTACAATTCATTGATGTATTTATTTTACTCTTTTTCATCTAACATTTGCACATACCCATACCCCTAAGCTTAAAAAATTTTGTTGCACTCCATGCATTTAAAAGAAAATTGAAGAGGATCGCATTAATTTTCAAATATCTACTAACTTAGAATCATGCGATTTAGTGTATTACAAGACAAGCCGTAATTCAGACCTTGCGGACAAGAACATCGCTTAATTTTGAGTACAAAGAATCTCGACGGTCTTTCAGCGACTTCAAGGAAGTATTATACTCATTCAACCTAAAAATATCATCAAAATGAAATAAATAAACAAATCAACCAATAAAATACACGAAACGCAATAACATAAAAATTGCACTAAAGAAAACCTGTAGTTAACACAGATAAAACAAATAGAAGCTTGATTCGAATTATCGCATATGGCACAGTTACTCGTTTTCCTCGTCATCTTCAGCTTCTCACGAAGAACAGTGTGTCCTGTCGAATGGCGTGGATTTCTCAAATTAGCTAAAGAAACTACGAAGGAACTGCAGTTTTGCGTTGGATAAGGTTAATTATAGGTTTGGGAAATGAATTGACCATGAAGAAATGTAGTGAGTGAGAAAAAACGAAGGGAAAGTCAAACTTCGAAAACCCTAACACGAAGAGATATGAAGAGGAGAATGGCGGAAGCAATGGCCGCGCACCAGCTCGTAATCACATCTCCGTTTTCAGTTGTAAATATAGCAAGATAAGATCTAATTCGGTTTTTGTTTTCATTAATTAATCAAAACGGAGAAGAAAGAAATTATTGGTATTTTTATTTTAAAATTAAAATTATATATTAATATGTTAATTTGACACTATTTATAAAGTCACATCTCCTTTTTCAGTTGTAAATATAGCAAGATAAGATCTAATTGGCTTTTTCTTTTAATTAATTCATCAAAACGAAGGAGAAAGAGATTATTAGTACTTTTATTTTAACATTATATATATATATATATATATATATATATATATATATATATATATATATATATTAATTTTGACACTATTTATAAAAACAAGGACATATGAAATTATCATAGTATCTTCAAAATAAATTATTTTCCATCCACAAATTGTTTTCTTAAAATCATAAGAAACATGAATGATAGAGATAAAACTTTCTTTTAAAATTTTCTATGAAAAAGTTTAATCCTCTATCAAAAGTACTTTTGAGAAGTTTCTATTATGAATTAATGATTAATGATACAAATACTCATACGATGATATTATTTTGTATTAATTATTTGATTTGTATCCTTAAATAGGACTCTTCCTAGTAGTAAAAAGAAGTTGTTCCATATTCTCTCATTCTCTATTTTTTTTCTTCTATTCTTCTCTATGTTATTAGCTTTATTTTATAACACGTTATCAGCACGATTCTTCAACCAACTAAGGACTAGTGGAAGTTTTTTTCTCTTCAAGGACAATGTTCTGCATATCGCAATCTAGGCTCTTGTTAATCCTTTATTCATTTACAAATTTTTTCTTATATTTTTAATTTTGAAATAAGAATTGTTTGACTTTATCAATTTTCTTCTTCATCTTATTATTATTATTTTATTATGATGGTGATTATTATTATTATTACTATTATTATTATTATTATTTTATGTGCTAGTTCTAAACACGCGAAAATTGCAAAATTTGAATTTGTGACCCTTGATATTACAAGGAAGAATTACTTATATTGGATATTAAATATTAAATGTTGAAATACATTTAGATGTCATGGGTCTTGGTGATACCATTAAAGAATAAAGATGACAAATAAACCCACCCTAGTGGGTATTGTCCGAACCCATCCCCGTTTTGATGGGAATCCCCGCATTGATGGGATATGGGTATGGGTATGAGGAATCCCTGATTTTGTCAATTGGGTATGGGGATGGAGATGCGGATGTACATATCCCCGCCATAATATTCGTCCCTGTCATATCTCCATCCTCGTTTAAATTATTAAAATATTCACAATTAATTAAGTAACCCTATATATATATATATATATATATATACACTTTCTACTTTTTATTTCTTTTAATTATTTGGTTTGTTATAAAACTCATTTGCATCTCCAATATATTTTTTATCTTATCATAACCTTTATGTAATTATGTTAAAATGATGTATGTTAATTAAAAAAAATTATTTCTAACATTTGATTATTTCTATTATTTTTTAATATTTTTATTTATTGTATATTTTTCTTTCACATGAGAATGTTTAATACTCTCAGTTTAAATTTTTAATAACATAAACATTTCATTTACTAGGTAATATAAAAAAAATTACTTATTATTATTATTATTAATTTTTGTTTCATTTGAAGAACTTTTTTTTCGCTAAAATTTTTTTTGTTATTTCTCAACCATTAAGTATATATGTTGATATTTGAATTTTTTTCTTAGATCTCTAAGATATTTTTCATCTTATCATACCCTTAATTATACATTTATTTTCCTTTGTGGGATTCATTTTAATAGTCTCCAAATTGTTTATAAGACACACATTTATTAATTTTTTAATATTTTTATTTTTTGTTTATTTTCATCATGTAGAATACTATTTCGATATATTTTATCTAATTATTTTTTATTTTCTAACTTATTACAATCATACTTTAATTTTTTTCACTATAATTGTATACATAATTTTTATTTACTACAATATAAAAATTTAATGTAATTGTTATGAATATTTTTTTATCACCATCCAACATATATTGGAATTCAAAAGATACAAGATCTATGTTCAAATTTTATTATTATGTTTATTATTTATTATTTGCGTCATTTTTTATCAAGTGATGTATAACTTTTATTAGTGTATAAAAAAGAGATTCATTATAATTTAAAAATTTGAAGTAAACAAACATTTAAAATATATTTTAATTTGAATATTTTTTTTTTGCCTTTTATTTTTTTTTAAATAATTTTAAATTTTATCAACTAGGTTTCATTAATGTTCGTAAATTTAATAAATATTTTGGTTCTCATAAAATTTTATTTGGTAGTCTAATATAAAATGTAAACAATTTTAATTTATTTCAAAGTATTTGATATCGAAGAAACAACCATCCTCCTAATATTGAATATTCGATAATATTATGTTTCCTTTACCATAATTTTTTATTATTTTATAAAAATTAATTAAAATTGATATTAAAGTAGTAAGAAAACAAGTACGGGTATGGGTACGAGATTATACCTGTTATCCGGTGGGGATGGGGATGAGACAAAAGTTTGATATCCGTTGGGTTTGGGTATGAGGATGGGGATGATTTTTTTTTACAGGGATGGGTATGGGATAGCGAAACTTGTGCCCGCCCCACCCCATTGCCATCCCTATTAAAGAAAGAAATAAAGCATCTGAGCAACATTTGATTTATATTTTCATGATTGTGATATTGATTATGGACATGGTTATAAAGGAAATTTCAAAGGCAAATTTTGTCACCAAAAGTGACACAATAATGTAAAAAAGGGGAAAGAAAAATGTGAAAATGTTGCAAATAAGAAGAAAGTATATGTTATCATTACCATGGTAAAGACCATTTGAGTTGTACTTGTCGTACACCAAAGCATCTTACAAATAATGAGAAGAACATAGAAACACACTTTGCTTATGAAGATGGTGATTCTTATCATGGCCATATGGATGCTACTCATCTTGATATTATTATTTTCTTTGCTAAATCAAATGAAAGCATTGATCACCTTATTGGTTATGAGAGTGTTAAAAAAATGATTTTCTCATATTGATATTTAAGTTTATATGAAGAATGAATGTTGGCATTAGCACCAATGATGAGGATATGTCTTATTGATAGTGCAACAACTCATACAATTTTCAAGAGTAATAATTTTGGTTTAATTATGCCTTTGGTCAATGTTAGTATTATTTTGAGATTTTGACTCCAAAATGGGGACCAAAGGCATAATTAAACCATAAATTTTTCTCTTGTTTAGTAATGCAAGAAGTCAATGTTAGTATTATTTCTGGTACTACAAATGTAATTGAAGGCTCTAAAAGAGCTATTGTAATTCTACCCATAGGTACAAGATTGCATATTAAAAATGCATTTTATTCTCCTAAGTCTAATAAAAACTTATTAAGTTTCAAGGATATTTGTCTAAATGGATATCATATTGAGACAAATAATGAAGGAGATATTGAATATCTTTATATCACTTGAATTGAGTCGAATATAAAATGTGTATTGGAGAAATTATTAGCCTTATCTTATGGCTTATAATACACATATAGTAATGCAATTGAGACGCATGTCATTGTAAGCTAGAAGCTTACTAATAGAAATGAATTTCTTGTTTGGCATGATCGGTTGGGTCATCCTAGATATATCATGACGCGAAAAGTAGTTGAAAAACTTATATGGACACTCACTTAATAGTCAAGAAACTTCTTCAGACCAATGAGTTCTCATGTACTATACGTTCACAAAAGTTGATAATAAGACCATCACCATAAAAATTAGAAATGAGTTAATCTCATTTTCAAAACGAATAAATGGTGATATTTATTGTTCAATACACCTACCATGTGGGTCATTTATATATTTCATGGTTTTAATTGATGCATCAACTAGATGGTCACATATTTGTTTATTATCAACTCGCAATCAAGTATTTGCAAAGTTATTAGTACAGTTAAGAGCTCATTTCCCAGATTATCTAATTAAGAAATTTTGTTTTGATAATACTGGTGAAATTACATCTCATGTTTTTCATGAGTATTGTATATCAATTGGAATTAAAGTTGAGCATCCAGTAGCACATGTTCATACTCAAAATAGACTTGCGAAATCATTACTAAAACGTCTAAAATTGGTTACAAGACCATTACTTATGAGAGCTAATCTTCCAATGGCTATTTGGAGATATGCAATTTTGCATGTTGCATTATTGATTCGCATCAAGTCAACAAGTTGTCACAAATACTCTATTATGCAATTGGTTTTTGGTCAGTGACCTAATATTCTCATGTAAGAATTTTTAGGTGTGGTGTATATGTTTTCCCCACCAAAAGAGACTATGATGGGTCCTGAGAGACAATTGAGAATATATGTTGGATATGATTCTCCCTCAATAATGAAATATCTTGAACTACCAACAAAAAACTTATTTACAATTCGAGTTTTCGATTGTCACTTTGATGAATAAGTTTTTCCAACATTAGGGGAGAAAGAAAACAATTGGAAAAATGTATTGGTTGGAGTAAATTATCATTATCTCGTCTTGATCCTCGTACAAAAGAATGTGAATTAGAAGTTTCAAAGGATAATTCATTTTCAAAATTAGTCAATCAATTACCTTATGTTTTACTGACAAAAAAAATGGTAACTAATACCAGTTGTTAATGCTTAGAAGATAATTGATATTGATTCATAACACGCTTGAAGCGTGGTAGGTTAGTTAGTTCCAAAGACACACTTGAAGCGTGGTAGGCCTATTGGTTCTAAAGATAAAAACTCTTGAATGGGAAATGGAGCTAAAATGCAAGATGACCTAAATGAAAAGGTGTAAATCCCAAAATATTCATTTGACATAATTAATGATTCGGTTCCAGAAGAACCTCAGGTACCTAAAATTGTTGAAAATGATGAGATCTCAGTAAATTATGTAATGAATCATATAATATGGAACCAAAATGAAGTCAACATTGACGAAACTTTTACATATAATATAACGATGAATATTATGAATGATAATGAGGATTAATAACCAATGATCATTGAAGATTGTCGACAAAGACATGATTGGCCAAAACGAAATATGCAAATTAGCATAATTAGATTTGCTTGCTAAACAAAAGGTTTTTGGACCTATGGTTCGCACACCTGAAGGTGTGAAATCCGTTGGGTACATATGGATTTTGCGCAAAAATCAAATTAAGAATGATGAAATTGTTAGATACAAAGCACAATTGGTTGCTCAAGGTTTTCCACAAAACCTGATATTGATTTTTGAAAAGACATATTCTCTGATATTGGATGCAACAACATTGCAATATTTGATTATCCTAGTTGCACAACAAAGTTTGCATTTACATCTAATGGATGAAGTTACAACTGATTTGTACGGTTCTCTTGAGAATCATATCTATATGAAAATCCATGGAGGATTTTATTTGCCCAACAAGGCAAATTCTAAAGAGGGTTATTCAATAAAATTGAACAAGTCTTTCTATTGATTAAAGCAATAAGGACTTGTGTGGTGTAATCATTTTATTGAGTACTTAATAAAAGAAAGATATAGAAATGATCCTATGTGTTCTTGTATTTATATGAAAAGATCCAAAAATGAATTTGCCATAATTATTGTTTATGTAAATGACATAAACATCGTTGGAACTCCTAATAAGCTCACAAAGACAAATGATTGCTTAAAAAAAGAATTTGAAATGAAGGATCTTGAAAAGGCAAAATTTTTATTTGAGATTACAAATTAAGTATTTAAATAAAGGTGTTTTTTATACATCAAGAGACTTATATAATTAAGGTGAGTAAAATGTTCTAAATGGACAAGTCTCACACTTCCATTATGCATTTTAATAGTTGTGAGGTCGTTAGAAACCTTTAATTGAATTCCTAATTTTTAGTCAATTTTAATTTTTTATTGACTTTTATTTGTTTTTTTATTAAATGGGTGATATAGATATTAAGTACTTGATATTATTGTTATCTTGAGGAATAATTTTTAGTTGACATCGTTGTTATTTTTACAAGTAATTTTATTAATTGTAAAATTATAAAATTATAAAATTATAAAATTATACTACGCCAAATTTGGCAATAGACAACGTTATTTTTTTCTTAATAGATAGTGCTTTTTAGGTGCTATCTATTGGAGCGGTATCTATTAATAGACAGCGCTTGTAAAAAAGTGTTGTCTAATGACACTTGATAGATAGCGCTTGTCTAAACAAGCGGTATCTATATATTTTTTAATAGATAGCACTTTCTTTAGAAAATGTTGTCTATGAGAGTAGTTTTTCATCAATAGGTAGCGCGCTTTTTCAATTCATTAGTAGATAGCGCTTGTTCAAACAAACATTGTCTATTTTTCATTAATGGATAACACTTTTTCAATTCATCAATAGATAACATTTTTTAAAACAAGCGATGTGTATTGGTTTGATTATTGTTTATTATAATTTATTTAATTTTTTGTTCATTCTATTCTTCGACTCACATGCCTGTATAAAGACTTCGAATGAAATCAAGCAAAAATGAAATGAAAGGGCATTGAAATTCTTACATAGTTACACAAAAAAACTTAATGATGTTTATATATTTTTAAAAAAGTATAATATTACATGAAAGAAATTAGCAAAACTAATATTTGTAGTACTCATCCATCGTGTTCCATTTTTGCTAAACTGTGGGGCCAAAACATTATTCCTAACTATCCCTATTTTGTTATATAAGGAATTATACAACTAACCTATAAACATTTACTAATGAGATAAAAACACCAATCTTCCCTGACTTCAATGATTTGATTGTCAGAATATTGTTGACATCTGCAACTAGG
>Ga0214544_1007179_pt1 | contig 19820 bp, 13 predicted proteins | sample CNSS3metaG_FD_160074 | JGI IMG/M metagenome (GOLD analysis project Ga0214544, IMG submission 160074) | Root nodule microbial communities from cowpea collected in UCLA plant growth center, Los Angeles, California, USA - CNSS3 | ecosystem: Host-associated > Plants > Roots > Nodule | place: USA... | reverse complement strand
AGATTATTGTTAAATTAATTATTGTTGTTGATTTACAAATCAATCAATGTAAAGACTCAATTCATTTGTTGGCATCCTCACTTTTAATCAAAGTACAATCTCAATTAAAAGTGAGAATTGTTAGATTGTCCATAGTAAATTCAATCAAAGTACAGTCTCAATTAATTTTACTATGCCTAATCATGTCTATTCCTTTGTTTCTTCACCAAATAGAAAACTTAATTAATCAAAGTAAAGTCTTGACTAATTTTAGTTAAAGTAATTACCACTAATCAAAGTAAAGTCTCAATTATTGGCAAAAACTTATTTAATCAAACGAAAGTTTCTAAATAAAATCAAAGTAAAGTCTCAATTTAATTTAAAAACCTTTTAACTCATATGATTAGCATGCATGTAGATTTAAAATCATTATTTTTTATTCGATTAAGAAGCAAAGGACATAGATAAACAATAAACCACAACAATAATCAAAATAACAAACACATAAATTCATCTAACCTCAGAATTCAATTAAGAAAATACAGTGGAATCAACCCTTAAGGCTTAGCCCTCCATGGCTTTGATGAAATACATGATAATATATGATGAAGGAAAGAAAATAAAAGAAAAAAGAGAATGAGAGATGTGATGGATGACGGTGTCTGCCAAAACTAGAGAGTTCTCAACTGTCTAAGTTGTGTTCCGTTTCTGCTCCCTTAAGTCTCTTTATATAGGCTTCAACTGGATGTTGGGTTTTATCTGTCAATTGCTAAAATCCTTTATTTTTATTTAATTAATTAGAAACTTAATTCCTGTCCAATTTCCAATTCTGCCCCTCTTATTTAACCATTTTTGCACTTTTGACCAGAGTTTGACCAATTGACTACCTATCAGATGCTGACACGTGGCGCAGAGTGCACTTTCTCTCTCCAGACTAGGGTTTGCTGCATTTAGGGTTTCATGGAGGCTTGTGGCTGCTGCAATGGCACGGCTGACGGCGACTTCTTCTCCGGCGATGCTCACTGCATGGTGGTTCATGGTGACTTTGCTCTAGCAGCGTTTTCTGGCGTGGCCTTGACTGGTTCTGAAGGTTGCAGGAACGTGGCGGAGTTGCGGTGGTGATGGACGTTGCTGTGTGCTCGCGAGAAGATGGTGTTGTGCGATGGTGCATAAGCTGTAATGGAGGTTACCGGCTGCGACTTCCATGATGGCCTGAAGTGGTGCGCAGGTTTGCGCTGGTGGTGTGCGACGGATCTGTTGGAGGCGAGAAGGATGGTGGAACGTGAAGGATGCACTACAGAGAAGATGGTCGCGATGGAGGTGGAACGTCGTGGTGGCTGCTGTTGTGCGAACGAAGAGGTGCGGTGGTGGCCGGCGATGAGATGGCGTGATGGTGATGCAGTGGTGGCGGGCGAGATGAAGAGGTGCGACGGCGGCTGCCATGGTGATGGAAGGAGAGGAGAAAATTAGGGTTACGGTTTCATTTTGGGAGATGGTGACGTGGCAGGATTTGATTGGTCAATTTGGTGAGTGGAGGATTATGACACGTGTCAGCTTATGGTTGGCCTGATTTGAAAGGTGGGGATTGCCACATAGCATAATCTGGTTGAGTGGAGTTTAAGTGGTAGGAGCGGTGCAACTTAGTGAAACTGGGGGTGCAGAACAAGTTTTTGGTGGTCCACTTTAGAAGGAGTGTGCAAATAAAATCTAGGAGTGCATTTAGCTCCTGATTTATTCTTTTCTAGAATTTCCTGATTTTTGGACTTATTTTTAACTTTGAATATTTCAAATCCACACTATTAACGACCAAAAATAAATTCCAGCTGCATTAACAAACGTTAGAATATCCAATAATATTTTATGCAACTAAAATCAATTTTTACGCAACTTTTACCAAACTTACTCAATAAATCCAATAATCACAAATCCTAATTAAATCAATCTTTAAGCACAAAAAATTCAATTAAAGCCACAAATTTAAATATAAAATGAGGGCAAAAATTTGAACTAATCAGAAAGAGAAGAGAATTGGAAGGGAAGGGAGTGCAACATTTGCGTGTGAGAGTGAAGCATTGGTTTTCCAGAAGAAATTTTCGTGCTGGTTGAAGAGAGGGTTGAGGCTGAGAGACATTTTAGAAAAGAACCAAGGCTAAAAGAGTTTGGTTGAAGGGCACATAGCAAATTCGAATTTTGAGCAAGGAATCCAAGTAAGGGGAGTTGTTATTGCATGTTTTCATTCGTATTTGATGTACTATAATATGACTTGATTGAGTGCACGAGAATTTTCCTCGTTCTCACTAATTTTTGAAGGTTTCACGGTGTTTGCCTAGAAACTGCCTGACAATAATGTATATGTCGCCAGGCGGCTCATATTGTATGTCCCAGTTTTCTGGGTTTGCCATGAACAACCTAGCGACTATGATCACGCGCCAGGCGGCATGAGCCTGGTTTGTGTGGTTTGATGATGTTTTCAATGTATTGTGATGCCCTCAACATTCCTCGCAGAGTATTAAGCATGAATGACTCTATGACAGTTTATGAATGTGAGATATTAAGTTGGGAGGAGGTAAAGGTGATGATGCTTATTATTTTAATTACTATAGCCATCTAGTAATTTTGACCTAATTGCACGATCAGAGTGGGTTGAGACAAACGAAATAGGGTCTGCGATGAAATAGGGAAAATGGGATTTTTGGTAGAATAGGGATTTGGCTGGGTGAGTGTAGAGGTTGAGGCTCAGGCAATCATTATGGATGTAGAGGACGAGAGGGGAATCAAAATGATGGTCAATATTGATAAGATAATATTATAATAGATAGTTGGTCTGTGGTAATGGACCAACTATCTATTATAATAGATAAGTGAGAATAAGATTAAATGAAAATTGTAAGGGAATGGTAATGGAAAGTTGGGAATCAAAATGATGGTCAATATGAGATGTAGGAAATTACAGATTCTAAATTTTTGGAGATGTTATTATAAGCACGATGGTAAACTTAAGGTATCAAGCATAGGTTTTGTAGTATGGTTTGTAAGTAATTGGACGGGATATGTTGTATTGTTGCAGTATGGTATAGACAGGTTATGTACTTTGTGATCGTGGACTGTGCTGCATTTTCAAAATTTGGATAAGTTATTGGATATTGATAGAAAAATTGAATAATTCTAAGCTTTGAATAAGAGGGAATTGAGTAACTAAGTTATATGTAAATGGAACCATATATGGACCATTGGAAGTCTTTAGGGATTTCAGGATAATAGGTTCTGAGTGCTAAATCAATTGCTGGTGCGCTACTCGTATAGCGCCTGCCGGCACGGGTAGGTGTGCCAGGCGATAGGACCTCCAGGGAAGCCCCAAAACCGTGTGGCGCCTGGCGGCAAGGTGTGATCCACTAGGCGAAAGACCTTCAAATAGAGGGACTGAATTGACCTGGCGCCGAGCGATAGATGTGTTCCGCCAGGCGGTCTACACTAGTTTCGCTTGGCACCGCTTAGGCTACGCCAAGTGATGACGCTACAGATTATGGCTTGTGTGTGTGTTGCGTTTAAGCAATGATGCTATACTTGGATCTGGGGATGTTGTGCCATGAGCGGGTAGATGCATGGATGGTGGTGAACATGTGATGATATGAGCGAGGAGGTTCATATCCAGTTACTCTCGTGTGGGGATACGAGCCAGGTATGTTCGTATGTTCCGTGCTCACACTTGAGAGATGTTGCATGCGGGGAGGTAAGTAGCTGGTGGATCACATGTATTGGACTACGGGCAAACAGGTCCGTAGAGTAGGACTAAGAGTAGGGAGGTTCGTAGAGTAGGACTACGAGCAGGGAGGTTCGTAGAGGCAGGACCACGAGCAGGCAGGTTCGTGTGAGCATCATAAATCTTAAGTCCAACGCTAACTACTTGTGTCTTATGAAGGCTAAAAAGCCTTGGGGATAAGGTCTTGGCCAAGAACTAAGTAGGATGAATCAGATGGGTGAATTGTTTTATTATGTTAATTGACATGTTATTTGATTTATTTTATGAGCTCACCCTTTCTGTTTGTGATTGGCGATTATCGTGTGATTCGTTACACAGGAGCAAATGATGATACAAGTGATGTTGTGGATGCATAAACAATGGAGTGAGGGCTGGCTGGGACTAGAGCTAGGGATTTTACTATGCTTTCATTTATGTTAATGGATTTTGGAAATTGTAATGCTTTTAGTACTCCTATTTTATAAATTTTGGCGCGTTGTTTAAACATTTCAAATTTTACCGCGTTTGGGAATAATAATATTGCGACGTTTTAATTTCATTTTCCATATTTATTTATTTACTTAAGTAATATTCCATAAGGATGTTACATTTGGTATCAGAGCAAAAGTTTTGAATTTTTGGGGAACTTGGGGAGTGAGTTGACCGCTTCTTGTATGTAAAAACTGTGTTGTGTGTTAGTGATTATTCGCAACTAATAGTCTTTGATTTAATGTTAATAGCTGAATAATGTGGCGTGCACAGGCAATGGCAAACAGGAGACGTAGAAATACAGTTGGAGCGGATAAGATTGCGAATGCAATCCATAGGATGGTAGATGTGATGCAGCCTGTTGCAGTGCAACCGAGAGCCATGATTCCACCTATCAGACCTGTGACAAGGGAGGACTTTATGCGCCATAAGCCAAAAAATTCACTGGAAAAGCCACCCTAGACAAGGAAGACGCATGGCTGCGAGAATGTGAAAAGATTTTCAAGGTGATAGAGTGCACCGAGGATCAGAAATTCACCTTTGCCACCTTCTTGTTGGTGACTAAGGCAGAGTATTGGTGGATGGGGATACAACAACAAATCCAGACTCGAGAGGAGGAGGTGACGTGGACCAACTAAGCATGAGCGCGAGGCTGAGTTCGTCACCTTGCAGCAAGGGAACTTATCACTGCAGGCTTATGTGGAGAGGTTCGTGTATCTTGTGAGATTCTACTCGCAAGTAGTAACAGAAGAATGACACTGCAGGAAGTTTGAAGGTGACCTAAATCCGTTTAGATCACGCACACTTATAGCAAAGACATAACCAACTTCATCAAATACAAACTAACCAGGCCAAATTGATTGCAACACCAACTTTGGAGAAGCTACTAACAGAGACATAAAATCCAACCAGCAAACCACACATCAAACATGAACACAATATGATGTGACCCCAATAAGGCTTATAGCACTGGGCCAATGCCTAGGCCCAATCTTTTTAATTTCTTTTATTTTTTAATTAAATAAAAGTTGTTCTAATTTAATTGTTTTGCTAAAGGCAGCCCACTTTTCCAAGATGCCAATTATTGAAGTATTTGGCATTGGGCCTGCGACCCAATTCTTCTCCACACCAATCCATCATCTGCCATGTTGCTGCCTACACGTGTGCATATCATTACTCCTAAAATATTGAGTCTAGTGCCTGAATCTATGTTTTGTGGAGTTCTTTAATTGCTAGTAGATCAATAGCAATTTTTTTCTATAGTGCATTTTCCACTGATTCATGTTTATTTGTGCTACTATTGTCCTCTTGTTGCTTTACTAGTGTTGTTCATGTTTCATAACTCATGCTCCTTGTTCTTGTGTTGTTTTTGCCATTCATGTGCTTGCCAATGATTGTGCTGGCCAAACTGTCATGTTTTCCATTGCTTTGATGATACATATGATTCTATTCAGATCGTTTCAGTGGAATTCTAATTGGTTTTGGTCCACATATAGGCCGTGTCTTTGCTCTTGTGATTGCTTTGTTGTTGTTTGAACTCCATTGCTAGAGTTGTATTTTTTTTTTTGCTTGAATTTTAGCGCTACATCAGTGAATGTGAGCATTCACTGGTTTCCTGTTTCCTTCTACAATTCAGATTTGCTTTGCTCAATTCATGTCCAAATTTTCCACATATTGCTTGGTCATTGGAATCTAAATTTAACACTGCAATTAGTGTCTATTTGCTTTGAATGCCAATACTTTGTTTTCATTGTTGTCTAGTGCTGGTTTAGTTTGTCTATATCTCTCAAATGTTGCATATGTTTACTTGGCCATGTGTACTTGTATTGTCTAGATTGATATCTCATCATTGCTGAATGGTTGCATATCAATTTTAATTTTGCTATATCCCACTATAACTGCTTCATTATCAATTTGTGGTACGTTGTTGTGGTGCTCTGCACTGGCCAAGCATTTTTGTGATTGAGCTTCCTTTGTTTCTTTGTTTGTCTTTCAATTTTTTTTTAGTTGGATCACTTGTCTTTGTCACATGCGTTGATTACTGAATTGGAAGTAGCCTTTTCAAACTGTTGTGCGCTATTGATTAAGATATTTGAGAATTAAAATCCAAAGACAAAAGTCCAGTGAAATTGAAATATGATGAAAAATACATGAAAAGTACTTCTGGTCTGCAAAGTGAATGTTTGAACCTCTGATTTGAGTAAAACAGTGTGCACTATAGTCCCATAATCTTCTTCTAGACACATTCCTTAGGTTCTCTTTTGTGTGCTATCCTTTATTGCTTTGATTTTTCTTGCTTGTCTTTATTGGCTATTCTTTGAGTTTGTCTATATAATCCATCACTTGATGTAGTCCAATTTTCACTTTGAACTTTTATTGATTTTCTGAATTGCTCTTCTTAAGTGGCAGCACTTGATTTTTTTTCCTGGTTCTCTTTGCTCTGGACACTCACTTTATTTGGCAACCCTTGTAGGTGAGGTTTCATCTGGGAGATGTGGAGTTATTGTGAATTCATCTACTGTGTGAGTTACACTGTCGAGAGGAAGAAGGAGTGAGCTGGGACTTAAGACCCCCACATTGATGTTAGAAAGAGTGCAACCACGAGGGGATTCAAAGGAGTGAGTTGGGAAAAAATTCCAACATTGGCCCGAGAGCTTGAGAGCAAACTGCATCATAGTGTTTTTCTTATTTTTTGTGTATTTCTGTTTTCATATCACGATATTTTGGGTTGTATTTCTTTTTTTTAGTTGTTGTTTTTGTTCATTTGGCTTAGGTGGGAAAATGCTTTAGAGCAATCCCATCCTTAGCATTTAATTGTAATAGTTTAAGTGTTTAGTGTGAGGTTCAAGGGGTTCCAAAGGCCACTTGTATCTTCACTTAGGCTTTCATTTTTCGTCTAGTTTATGTTTTCAGTTTTTAAGTTTTCAGTCTTTATGTTTTATGTTTTCAATGTCCAGGTTCTATTTTGTGTGCTTTGTATGCTTGTATTTTTGTTTTAGGTCCCGTGATATCTAGGTGCCATGTGTTTACCACCTAGTTGACCTTCTTTTGGTCTTTAGATTTCACTTTGTTCACACACTTTGTCAAATTGTTTCTTACAATCTGTTTTGCTTTGAATTTTTCTTCAGAAATTTTGTGAAAGAAATTTAGAGAACTTTGGCTAGGAAAGGCTTGGTTCCTAAGCTTGTCCTTGTGACTCACCTCCCTTTCATGGGAGTATCTCTAGAAATCTTTTCCACTATTTTCTCTTTAGAAATTCATCAACTTCTTTGTGAAAAATTGTTTTGCTAAAAGTGTTTTTTAAAAGTGTTTGACAATGAGTTTTTCTTCTAGCCGTATGCATGTAGATAGATAGGCATCATAGTGTGCATTTAGGTAGACATAGTAGTTATGAGTTGCATCATATCATTCATAGTCACATTCCATTCTTTGGGGAAGATATAGGACCAATATCATTTAGAGATTGGATGTGGGATACTAAGAAATTAGTTCAACCTTTGTTTAGTAAATATAGTTATATAGACATTCTTAGGCATGTTACATCTATTGCTATCGTGTAGCGGAATGTTTAGGAGTTTGGACAAAAACCAAGAGGAGGGTGAATTGGGTTCTTAATAAAAATTGTGTTTTAAAAATTTTCCCTTTTAATATCAAAGATCAATTAAAATTATTTCCTTTATTTTAATAAACACAATAAAATAAAGAGAGTACAGAAGAGAAAATTGCGCAAAGTATTTATACTGGTTCAGATCAAAAGACCCTACATCCAGTTGTTAATCTCTCAAAAATGAGATTAACTCAATCACTAAAATAAACCAAACTTACAATCAATGACAAGAAAGATTAAGGTTTAGAAAACACCTATCTTAAATCACACAAGAGATGAAGACACCTCCCTTGAAATCCACAAGGGATGAAAACACCTTCCTTGAATCACACAAGGAACGAACACCTCCTTTGAATCACACAAAGAATGACTGGCTTCTCCTAGCAACAACAACAACACTCAATCACTCAAGATCCCACTTGATGAAAGTTATCGCTCTACTCACACTAGGTTTTTCAAAGCCTTCCCATAGAAAGTTCTCAAGTACTAAAACTTCTCTAACTTCTGTGTTTTGATAATGAAAGCCTACCACTCTATTTATAGAAGCCTATTTAGGAATTAGGTTAAGAATATGAAAAGTTAAGTCACAACTGCCATAGATAATCGATTATCATAGAAACTTTTCTAAAAACATTTTTTTCGTTGTGATAATCTATTATCAGTCAAGATAATCTATTATCAGCAGGTGATAATCGATTATTCCATAGGCTTTTCTCAAAAATAAGTTTTAATTGAGATAATCGATTATCACTAAGAATAATCGATTATTCCAATTAGTTTTGCAAATAAATAAAATTCTCTTGGTGCTCTACTACTTAGGTTTTGCCTTTTGACTCTTAACATGCTAATTTAACTATTTTAAATAACATACACAGATTACAAGACCTAAACAACTAAACCCTTAAGTCTTCAATGCATCTCTTTAATCAAAGCATTCTTTTAAGTCTTCAACATTTTTCCATGCATCATCATCAAGTCTTCCATACTTCTTTATAAGTCATCATCATCATCAAAACTCCTTATTGGTGGAAGATGTTCATCTTCTTCTTTTTGTCAACAACATCTAAGTTTGTAGGACGTACATTTGATTGGTGGCAAGAGAGGCAATATAGAGTCAAAAAGGGGAGAACATCATGCATCAATACATTTTATCAATTAAAAACATACATGTGGAAACATTTCATTCCACCTTTATTTAGGATCACTAAAGCGCAACAAGCTAGGATAGAAGACTTTATTGACATTGGGGATGCATTCATCCAAAACATTGATAAGTAATGAGTTCAAATTTTTGCCCTCATTTAATGTTTAAATTTGGGGATTTAATTGAATTTTCTATGCTTAAAGATTGATTTAATTAGGATTTGTGATTATTGGATTTATTGAGTACATAAGGTAAAAATGACGTAAAAATTGATTTTAGTTGCATAAAATATTATTGGATATTCTAACGTTTGTTAATGCAGCTGAAGTTTAATTTGGGTCATTAAAAGTGTGGAGCTAAATGCACCCCTGTTTTTATTTACACACTCCTTCTAAAGTGGACCACCAAAAACCTGTTCTGCACCCCCAATTTTTACTGAGTTGCACCTCTCCTACCACTTAAACTCCACTCAACCAGATTATGCCATGTGGCAATCCCCACCTTTCAAATCAGGTCAACCATAAGCTAACATGTGTCATAATCCTTCATTCACCAAATTGACCAATCAGATATTGCCACGTCACTATCTCTCAAAATGAAACCCTAACCCTAATTTTAATCATCTTTTTCCATCACCATGGCAGCCACCACCCTACCCGCCGCCGCCAATCTCGCCGGCAGCCATGGAACCTGCACTAGCCACCCTAGCCGCCGGCCACCATTCACATTCCAGCACCTCCATTGCGTTCCACCGTGCCTGCACCTGCGAGACTCGTACCAAAAGTGCGCCATTCAAGCCACGACAGCCACGACAACCGTAGCTTCACCACCATCTTCGAACAGGAACCACCGTTGGAAACACCACCATTTTCGCGCACCTATTCGTCCGCACCAACAAGATTTGCGTCAACCATCTCAACCAACCGCGCAGCAGCGCTTGCAACCTCCATCTCCCGTGCTTGAAGATGATCCAGATTCGCAGCCAGCATGATCCACCTGCACGCAACCAGTCACCACGTCAGAATAGCACGAATGTGAGTGCGAGAACCCGTTCTAGCAGCAACATACACCTTGACAGCAACCCGTGAGTGCAGCACCGTAAATGCAACAACAGGAAACTATCACCACCACGTCGGAGCAGCCACGCCGGAGCCGCCACGCTAGGCGTCAGCCGCACAGCTAAGGGAGGGAGAAGAGTGTGAGAGAAAACTCTAATTCTAGAGAGAGAGAATGCACCGCCACTTGTCAGCATCTAATAGACAATCAACGTGTCAAAGTTGGTCAACTGGTCAAACTCTGGTCAATTTTGTAAAAATAATTAAATAAGAGGGGCAAAATTGGAAATTGGACAGAAATTAAGTTGCTAATTAATTAAATAAAAATAAAATATTTTAGCAACCAACAGATAAAGCCCAAAGTCCAGTTGAAGCCTATAGAAAGAGACTTAAGGGAGCAGAAGAGACACAATTCTGCATACTTAGCAACTCTCTAGTTTTGAAAAATACCATCATCTACCACATCTTTCCTTCTTCCCTTTATTTTCTTTTCTTCATCATATTATTATCATGTATTCGATCAAAGCCATGGAGGGCTAAGCTTTTAGTGTTGATTCCACTGTAATTTCTTAACTGGATTCTGAGGTTAGATGAATTAATTTATTTTTTCTTTTGATTATTGTTGTGGTTTTTGTTTATCTATGTCCTTTGTTTCTTAATTGAATAGAAAATAATGATTTTAAATCTACACGCATGCTAATCATATGAGTGAAAAGGTTTTTAAATTCAATTAAGACTTTACTTTGATTTTATTTAGAAACTTTCATTTGATTAATAAGTTTTTGCCAATAATTGATACTGTACTTTGATTAGAGGTAATTACTTTAACTAAAATTAGTCAAGACTTTACTTTGATTAATTAAGTTTTCTATTTGGTGAGGAAACAAAGGAATAGACATGATTAGGCATAGTAAAATTTAATTGAGACTGTACTTTGGTTGAATTTACTATGGATAATCTAAAAATTCTCACTTTTAATTGAGACTGTACTTTGACTAAAAATGAGAATGCCAACAAATGAATTGAGACTTTACATTGATTGATTTGTAAATCAACAACAATAATTAATTTAACAATCATCTCTAGATAACCGATGAAGAATCCTATTTTGAAAAAGCAGTGGAATTGACCTATTTACTATTATTGTGTTTATGATCTTTTATTTGCGTGTCACTTATTCTTTGCGTATCAAAACCCCATATTTTTATAGTTTCTAGTTTTAATTGCACTTTTTATAAGAATTAAATATTTGAGATCAATTTCGTATTCATTGTGAGACGACTCAGGGTTATCTTAACCCTAACGAGTTTGTTCACTACTAACTTGGCAATACTGAAGTTGCTAAAGTTAAGTAGTGGTAATTTGATTGCCTAACGACAGCGATATCAATAAGTTTTATAGACTAGAAAAAGATTTTAAGCACAATTTAGACTTGCTCTTGAGTGAACAAAGAAAGAGAGAAAAATACAAGAGAAAGCAAGCTAAATATCAAAAGCTTCGAGATTTTGAAAAGAAGCGAGAAAAAGAAGAGCTTGAGATGATTTGTGCTCAAAGAGAACAAGAGGAAAAAGAGATAAAAGAGAAGAAAAAAAAGAGAGGAAGAAGAAAAGGCTAAAGCGGAGAGTCTAAGAAAAGCAAAAGAAGAGAATGAGAGAAAGGAATTAGAGGAAAGAGAGAAAATAAACCAAGAGAGTAGGCCGTTCTTTTTCTCAGTCTCGTTTTGAAACCACCATCAATTGCTTGGTTCACTTTTTTATCATTTTCCTACACTCCACACTTTTCATAAAATCACGATTTCTATTTCATTAACTGTTGGATCGAGCTGAAATTATAACACTTGATCCAAAACACATAGTTCTTGACTTTGAACGGTCGAATCTTGAATCGAAGCTCTATAGTGAGAGTCGTTGTTATCGCAAGGTCCTTGTAGTTTGGCTGTTGACAGCATTGACCTTTGTTGCTTGTTTGGTGCATAACTTTCTCTATAGTTATTCAATTAAGTTGGTTTTTGTTGCATTCGATTCTTGATTCAATCATCCTTAATTTGAATATAAATACATAATTTTTGGAGTTTTACAAAAGCTGTAGTTTTATTTCTAAAATCCCAAATCATTTGAATAATGTGTTGTTAAGTTGGATTGATAAAAATTATAAGAATTAGTTATTTTCCAAGGGAGAGAGATGTAAGTGAGGATGTTGAGGCATGAATAAATAGGTTATGTGATTGGTTGTTTATCTTGGTTTTTATGGGTTGCATGGTTGTGTAGTTTAAGCGGTGGTTTGAGGATAATTTTTTGAGTGTGATGTTATACTGTGTTTGAATGAATGCCACTCGTTGGGTTCATTGTATGAATGCATTATTTGATTAGTTGTTGGGAGTGTTTTGCCTTGTTGAGAACTCTAGGTGGAATTAAATGTTATGTGAGGTTTTCCGTACCTAGGAACCTAGTGAAGATTCTTTCGCATGTGTGAAGCAGTGGAAAGGGGTCATCTTCGCCTGTGTGAAGCACTGGTAGAGGATTGGTTCGAGTGTTGTACCCTCTCGCCTGTGTGAAGCAGTGAGGAAGGGAAAAATGTTTCACCTTATTTCGGCTCATTGTGAGTATAGTGCCCGATGTGCGATGCATCGATGTTTTTACTCATAATTCCTTGAGGAATAAGGCAGACAGTCTGGCTGCGATAGTGGGACACATCGAACCATCTGTTCTAGGAAACTAGATATTATTGTGGGGTGAGAGGTCACGGAAAACCAAAGATTTATTATGATCACTATGTTTGAAGATTTTAGATGAATGTGATGCTATGTTTGGTTTGGCATGATTGATTGCATTTTGATTAAGTGTTACTTGAATGCGATGTTGAGTATTATTGGACATGTTTTATTTAGGAATTTCTTTTATGAATATCATTGTTTATGGTTAGCTTACCCCTATTTGTTTGCTTGTGTGTTTCTTGTATGTGCGATGATCGTGACATCCCAAATTTAATTTCAATGTTAATTCCTTTTCCGCTAAACGCAAAATTTTTCTAACATTCCGTGACATCCCAAAATTTGGGGTGTTACATTCATCAATTGGGCTTCATTGAGCCATTATTCCGAATTCTGATTAATTTAGCATTAATTGGTGTAATTTTCGTTTCTAATAATTTTTAGGCATTTTTTGTGAAGTAATTTTGGAGCTTGGATGATAATCTTAAAGTAAAGAGATAGTTGTCATGTCATTCCCACATCATTGCCACGTCTACGCCACGTCAATTAGCTTGTCCACGTCATTGGCGAATATTTTAGACCTATAATGGCTCTTTTATAATTCTGCACTTCATAATGGCAATTTTATAATTCTGCACATGTGTGGTGATGAGACTGCATTTGGGGGTTAGGGTTTTAGAGGCAAGACCCATTGAAGGAGCCACTCCATTTTTCACGTTTTTGCACATTAGACTAACACCCAAGTTGAGGTTTTTACATTTTCTACACATTGCCACTCTAGTTCACATTTTCTTTCCTCTATTCCTCATCAGAATGATGCCTTTTTGCTTTCCCTTGAGTTGTAATTCGAATTGCATGGATAACTAGTTGTTTGTATTAATTTCTTGAGGAAAATGAAATGAAACCTTGAGATTATTGTTCTATTCGATTGGATTTTGTTATCTCTTAATTTTAAATTTGTGTTTGTGTTAGCCATTCTATTTATGCTTAATTTGTAGAGTGAGTAATTCGTTTTGGGATGTGTTCTTGGTTAATGAATCGTGTTACATTCATGAATGTATGCATTGCTTAATTGCATATTGAACTCATGGTTAATCTTCGCTTAGTTGCTACATCGTGAGTTTCACGAGAGTTAATAGAACCAAGTAAAAATTCAAGATCCGGGATTGTTGAAGTTTGATTTGAATCAAGGGGTCAATTCTGTTTTTTATCACTATTTTATGAAACCTGCATTTACGTTTTCAATTCTATTATGAAATTGTGAATCTGCCAAACCAACCCCACCATTTGTGTTGCATCTGGAAAGTTTTTATTGAAAACAATGGTCATTGGGAGACGACCTTGGGGTAACTCCTTGATGAGTGCGTATTTTCGCCCTCATTTAATGTTTAATTATGGATTTTTTTATTGAATTTTGTTCTTAAAAGATTTATTTAATTGGGATTTCCTATAATTGGATTTATTGAGCATAAGATAGAAAAACATGTAAAAAATAGCTTTTTAGTTGTATAAATGTTCTTTGGATATTTTGAGGTGTGTTAGTGCAGCTGCAGCTATGTAGAGCTCATGGAGGTGTGGAAATAAATTGCTTAAAGCTTCATGACACCTTAAAGATAAATCCAAGCATAAGAAATTATCAAAATCACAAAAGTCCAAGCCAAGCATTGCATGGAGATGGCAAGAAAAGCTTGAAAAAGTGAAGAAGTTTGGTTAAGCCAAGAAGAAAGTAACAAAAAATTGGACCTTGCGCTTTTCTTTATCTTTATGATAGAAGATAATTTGGAAAAAATATATCTTTAGATATTTTATTTGATATTTTTAAATAATTATCTTATTTAATTATATTGTAAAATATTAAAAGATAATAATTACCAAATCTTTTTAATATGACAAGATCTTCTTGAATCTTTTTAGATCCACAACAAACGAATATTTAGAAGATAATTTGAGGAGATTGCAAAAGGTTGATTTGGAAAATTAGTACAAATATTAATTGGTGATAATTTATCATATATCTTTAATTAATTAATTAATTTAATTATATTAGATATTGATATTATCATCCAACTATATTTGTCAAACAGGTTATATCTCTCCAAATATTTTTAAAATAACTATAAAGATAAATAATATTTATTTTTATTTTAAAATATATTTGAGAGGTTTTAGCAACTGAAAAGCCCAGTCCAAGTCCTATATAAAGAGACTAAGCGAGAAGCAGAAAAGACAAGCTTAGGACTTCGGAGTTTAGAAACCCTTAGGGAGGCCTAATTTTGTTTCCTTTTTCTCTCTCTCTCTCTTTATTCTTCTTCTATCTTTATTTTGCATTCTATGGAAGGCTAAACTTCTTGGGTTCATTCCATTGTAATTTCTTAATTGGATTATGAGGTTAGATCAATTAATTTGTTTGTTCTTTTCATTCTTGTTGAGATTTATTTTCATCTATGTCTTTTGGTTCTTAATTTAGTAAAAGTAATGGTTTTTACATTGTAGCAAGTTAGTATTGTAAAGTCCCATTTAATTAATATGCGTAATTAAAAGAAACGTCACACATAAATAGTATAACAATGCAGTCCTAGGGTCCTTAACCCCACCCCTACAAAACTAGGCACACCACGATGCCAACAGAAACAATTGAAAAGTCTAACAGACGAAGTACAGTAATAAAACATAGAGCAATACATGGGCCATAACCCTAAGGAAAAAGCCCATCAAGAAATGAAGTCCAGCCTACGCGGACTACGCAGCGGAACTATCACCTCCCTGTTGTCCACGGGTGTTCCTCGCATCTGCTCACACCAACAAGTTGATGATCATCGCAAAAGAGAGTACCACACAGCAAAACACACAACAACGAAAGTAGGGTAAGCTAGAGCACAAAAGATTTCATCCATACCATCAAATATATATATTGATGAAGGATTATCTTGTTTTCTTTTAGGGTTATGAATATGGTGAAGTTGTTTAAGAAAGCTTTTTGAAAATTCTCACTGGACATTAAGATAGCAAGCTATCTAGATGTGAAGGTTCATTTCTCAAGCTCATGAAAGGAAGAAGAGAGTTGGATTCAAGCTTAAAACACACACAAAAATAACAACACTTAAAGAGCAAAATGAAAGAAGAAACAATAAAAATGGAAAGCATAGAAGATGAACAATGGAAGAAGCACGCCACTCATAGGGGGGATCTAAGCCAACCACATCCTAGAGATGAGTGATGGTGTCGCCACTTGCAAGCAAGATAAGGCAAATGTGAGTTCACTTCTAGGAAGGAGAGCTCATGGCAATGGTGGTTGAATACACAAATTTTATAACAAAATGATCAACCCTTTTACATGTCTAGGAGCACCCTTTATATAGAAGAGTTTAGGGGCCTCTAAGCAAATAAAAGATACCTAAGGATGTCTCTACAAAAACCTAACCCTAGCTTCTAGAAACTAAGTCAAATAAAGTTACAAAAATGAGAGACAAAAGAGCCAACTATGGTGTGTGCAAGGCTAATTTCGTTCTAGCACAAAAGGAGACAAAGAATGTGTCTCATATGTCTCCAAAAATTGGCCAAAGTGTGCTAAAAACAAAGGAGACCAAAGGTACATAGGTACACTTGTTTTATGCCTTTTACTTTATGCTTTATGCTTTCCTCTCTCTTCTACTTCATCCATGTGCTCCAATCACCATGTGCCACCTAGCCATGCTCTACTTTCTCTTAATTACGTATAAAACAAGACAAACAAGGATTAGCATGTTGGTTTAAGTTAATATAATCTTGGTCAAAGGTCAACTTTAGGTCAAAGTCAACAAGTCAACCAAAATAAGTCAACTAGAAACCAACTTAGGGAATTCAAACTAAAGTAATGCAAAACAAAGATAAAGGTGATGGAATAGAAGACTCCCCTCTAGACATGCGTCTAGTGATCCTTCTTGAGGGAGCTTCTAAGGAGGTGGTATGGTGGGTCACGCCTTCATCATATATGCACAATCCCATATACACACATCAACTAAACATGTTATGACTTTCCAAACAATACACTAAGACATGACTCGACTCATCCGGATACATATAACCTGGTCGGATTCAGCGGATGCTTGCACTTGTGGTGGATACCTCTGCTCACCCCCGAGATGCTCACCCCCGAGCTATGTGTTACAAGTGTTACGATGAATCAATTTCCCTCACCCCCGAGCTACTCTCACCACAGGACTCAGTCCGCTCTAGGTGAGACTAACTGACTCCTTAGAGCTTCAGGATGCAACCTTACCTTGAATCCTTACCTAGTTATACAGATGGGGCACCACCATGGACACCCACTAACAAGGGCCATGGGATTACGTCCCGACCACTGAAGCACGACCCTAAGAATCTCACCTATAGGTCCCAAGGAATTACGCACTTACACGGACCGAACATTCTTAATCAATCAAAGGGATACAACATGCATACACGCATATATACATATACATCACATACAGTTCCTCATAATCCACCTCTTTCGCATTCCCAGCGAAACAATACCAACTCATTATTCTCGAACCATGAACATGGAACTCCGTCTCATATCATTATCATGCCACATTGATACCAACCCTTTCGCGTCTCATGTCGAACTCATACCAAACTCATCATTTTAATTCCATGAATCATCACATGCATATATCATGCTCATCTCATGTTAAAACTCATAAATCACAACTCATACACCATCCCATTCATAAAGGTAATTCAGTTCATATTTTTAAAGGTAATAGCAATACAAGCATATTGTCAACATTTGGAATCAAGGAAAGCATCAAGGCCAACCACCTTCTTGCCCAGCTTCTCGCTCAGGCAGCAGGGTCACGCTCAGGCGATGGCTCGAAAAAGGAAGCAGGAGTTCATGCGGGATCTCGCTTAGGCGAGACCCCTCTCGCCTGGGCGAGATGCTCGCTCGCTCAAAAGTGAGTCGGTCGCCTAAGAGACCTTTCGCATAAAACGGGTCTGGGTGAGTCCCTGTCCATCTCGCTTAGGCGAGACTGGCTCGCTTGGGCAAGATTATCAGGTCTCGCCACTGTTTTCTTGCAACACCCATCCACTAACAGTCCCAAAACAACACACTGGTACATTCACAGTTCACATATCATCACATCAACCACAGGACCTCGAAATAACAGCCAAATAACATGGAAAAAGTAATATAGGAGTAAGCCATAACTTCCTTACTTGAAAATGGGCTCGTACGGGACTTCGACACTGAACCAAGAGCACAACAGCTCTAGATCCAGACTCGCAAATTGGACAGCGGACAAAAATGAGTTACGTGAGCAGAACTAAGGTCAAGCCAAGCGTGAATCTGAGGAAACTTTAGAACCCTAGCAGAAGACGGCAGCAACAACTCTAGGAGGTGTGGTTTCTTTTTTTACGAAAAGTGAGCATAGGTCAGGGTTTGGGCACTTTAGGTCAGAAATCGAATTGGGCCACCCTCTTAGGCCCATAAGATTGGACATTCTATCAAATAAAAGGGGCGGAATTAATTGGGCCTTACAAGCATGGTGTTAAATCTACATAATATAACAATCGTTTGAGTCCAAGGGTTTTTAAATTTTAATTGAGAAGTTACTTTGATTAATTTTAGAAACTTTCCTATGATTGCATGAGTTTTTGCTAATAATTGAAAAGTTACTTTGATTAAAGGTGAAAACTTAGATTAGAATTAATCAAGAAGTTACTTTGGTTAATTAGCTTTTTATTAGATATAAGAGGTAAAAGAATAGATATGATTAGGATTAGTAATATTTAATTGAGAAGTTACTTTGTTAAATTTACTAAGATTAATCTACAAAGTTCTTGCTTTTGATTGAGAAGTTACTTTGGTTAAGGATGCCAACAAATTATTTGAGAAGTTACATTGATTAATTTGAAGTCTTAAACAAGAAATCAATAACAATAATCTTTGGAAACCAATGATGAATCCTATTTTGAAAAAGTAGTGGAATCAACCTATTTTTCTTTACTATTATTTTTATTTCTTTTTATCTTTTAAATTTTATTTCTATCTTTGTTTATCTTAATCCCCTATATTTTTATTTTATTTGACTAACTCTTTTGTATAGTTTTATAAGAACTAATTTTTTAAATATCAATATCGTGTTCGTTGGGAGAAGACTTTAAGTTACTTTACCCTTTCTATTTTGTTGACTACTTTCTTAACAATATTGAAGTTGTTATAGATAAGTAGTATTAATTTGATCGCTTGAAGACAACGTTATCACTCCTAAGTACTGCTTTAACTATTTAATTTAGTCGAGTACAACTTCAATCAATCATTGTAGATTATTTCACCATGTGGATTAAGGCTCAACCACACGCAACAATCACAGCCAACAAGTATAACAATTTGTTTGGAAAAGTATAATATACCGGTATGGAGTACCACATACTATAGTTACGGACAACAGCCGACAATTCATCGATAAATAATTGGGTAAATTCTATAAGGGTCTCAAAATTAAGCATGTTACTAGTTCCGTTGAACACCCTCAAAGTAACGGGCAATCGGAAGCTACCAACAAAGTCATTTTTACCAAACTTAAGAAGCGGCTAAATTCATCAAAGGGAAGATAGTTGGAAGAGCTATTGGAAATCCTGTGTGCTTAAAGGTGCACACCACAATCCTTAACCCATGAGTCCCTCTTCAGCCTTGTATACAACACGGAAGCTATGATACCAATACAAATAAGAAAACCTTTGTTGCAAAGATAGAATTACGACGAAGCTCGATATAAGTTTGGATCTCCTAATCGAGTTACGAGAAAAAACACAGATCAAAAACATGGCGGTCAAGCAGAGGGCGACACAAAAGTATAATTCCAAACTCCAGCCATGGACATTCTGATGAAGGATTGACCTAAACCAAGGATGGATGCACATGCTTAAGAAGACTAAATATGTTTAGAAAGGAAGTTCACTAATCCTTCATCCATTTCATTTATGTTTATTATTTTTGATTCCCTAAGTTGACTTAGTTGAATCAACTTTAGTTGACTTGTTGACCTTTGACTAGGTTTGACTTGTTGACTATAGTTGACTTGACTTAAGCCAACATGCTAATATATGTTTATTTG
>Ga0214544_1007178_pt1 | contig 19823 bp, 10 predicted proteins | sample CNSS3metaG_FD_160074 | JGI IMG/M metagenome (GOLD analysis project Ga0214544, IMG submission 160074) | Root nodule microbial communities from cowpea collected in UCLA plant growth center, Los Angeles, California, USA - CNSS3 | ecosystem: Host-associated > Plants > Roots > Nodule | place: USA... | reverse complement strand
ATATATAACAAATTATGAATCGTGACTGTCATGTGTCATCTTGTTAATTTTTTTTTCTTAAATTTTTTTTATTTTAAAAAAAATATCCAAATGTCAAGCACCATCATGCCACTTATCTATTCAACTTGGTTCCAATTTTTATAAAAATGAGCATTTTTATTCCTTTCCAAATTGTAATCCAATTTTAAAATTTTTATTCTAATTTTAAACTAACTCTAACCCTAAACAAAAAATATTTAATAAAAATGTGAGTTTTAATAAAGATATAAGTATAACATTTAAATTAAAATTAAATTAAAAAAAATAATGAATATCAACACCAAATCTATTATATTATACTAGCGTATACATAGGCGCAACAATGTTTGTCTGTACTCATTTTTTAAATATGCGTGATATTAATAGGTGATTATAATACAATGTTATTATTAATATATAAAATAAAATTATATTTATTAAAAATAAAGTGAAATATATAAGAAAGATGAGAGAATAATTGTTGATAAATAGAGAAAAAAAATTTGTAAAAGTAACGGTTTATTTTTAAAAATTTAATAAATAATTATATTTTAAAGGGTAAAATTGATATTTTGAAATATGGACACAAAAGAGGGAATCCTCTTTATATATTGTTATAAATATTAAGAAAAAAAAATACTAGCAAAATTACTACATTATACTTTTTTTTTATTGACACATATACACATTTATAATTATTTGTCATTTCCTTATCTATTATCTATTATATATTAAAAAAAATATACTAGCAAAATTACTACATTATCATTTTTTTATTAATAATGTATACACATTTATAATTATTTAGTCATTTTCTTATTATTTAGTCTGCGACGACGTGAGTTTAAATCCTGCAACATTTCAACTTGTTTTACTTTTTTTTATTTATGATTTATGATTTAAACATTTCAACTTGTTATTATATGTGATATTACTGTTATTATTATTATTATTATTATTATTATTATTATTATTATTATTATTATTATTATTATTATTATTATTATTATTATTATTATTTATAATTATTAGTAATATTATTATTATTAAAAATTTTATTAAAATTAATATTATTATTATTATAATAGTAATTATTATTATATGTATTATTAGTGGTAAAATTATTAATATTAGTAAAACTAATATATAATATATTACTTTTTTATGGTTATTGCTATTAGGTACTTTTACTAATTATTGTTAGAATTATTAGTTAAATTTATTAATATTATTATTATTATTATTAATATCGTTATTCTTATTATTAAATTCATAATATTATTAGTAATATTATTATTGTTAGTATTGTAACATTAATGTATAATATATTAATTAGAAAAATTATTATTATCATTAATTATAATATAGAAAAATTAATATGTAGGTTAATAGTGAAATTATTTGGATTATTATAAGTATTATTATTATTATTATTATTATTATTATTATTATTATATGTATTATTAGTGATAAAATTATTAGTACTACTGGTAGTATTTTTATTATTATATAATATATATATATATATATATATATATATATATATATATATATATATATATATATTATTGTTATTATTAATACATTAATATTAGTAGTAAAATTATTAATATTATTATTGTTAGAATTATTAATAATATTAATATATAATATATTATTTTTATTGTGGTATGTTGTTACGTGTTTTTAGTGATCATCGTTAAAATTATTAATAAAATTTAATATTATTATTATTATTAATAAATTTATTAATATTTGTAAAATTATTATTAGTACTAGAATTTAATATTATTGTTATATATCATTATTATTAATATTGTAAAATAAGTATATAAAAAAAATTACTATTAATATTGTTATAGTTATTTTAATTATTAAATTTATTTTTATTAATTATTAGTAGTAAAACTACTAGTGATGATTGTAATATTAATTGATATATAATAAATTAACATCATCACTATTATTATTAGAAAAAAAGTAACTAAAAAAATTATTACTACTATTATAATTGTTATTATTATTATTATTACATATAATATACGAAAATCAATACTTAAATTAGTAGTTAAATTATTAGTTAAATTATTAGTATTACTATTAATATTATTACTATTATATTTTCTTATTAAAATCATATTAACATTATTAGTAATTATTAGTAATAAAGTTATTATTATTATTATTATTATTAATATACAATATATTAATATTATTAATATATAATATATTAATATTATTGTTATTATATATGATTGTTGTTATTATTAAATTTATAAAGTAGTAAAAATATTAGTATAGTATTAGTTTTAGTATTAATATATAATATATTAATTTATTTATATATTCTTGTTATAATTATTATTTTTATTTTTCTTTATTATTAACTATAATATAGAAAATTAATAGTGAAATTATTAGTATTGTTATTATTGTTAATATTATTATTGTTATTACATATTGCTTTTATATATTATATATTATTATTATTACTATTATTATTATTAAATTTATTAATATTGTTAACAATAATAACATTATTAGTATTATTAATAATATTAATGTATAATATATTAATATTATTTATTAATATGGGAAAATAAAAAATTAAAAAAATATTATTACTATTATAATTAACAATAACATAGGAAAATTATTATTATTTCATTATTTTTTTATTAATACTATAATACTTATAATTAATAATATTTCATTATTTTTTTATTATTATAAGGTTAAAATACTTTTTTGTCCCAATTTTCGTCAAATTTTGTCAAATGAGTCCTAATTTTGTGTTTTTGTTCAAATAGGTCCCAAATTTTGTCAACCTTGTTCAATTTAATCCTTTTTTTCTATTATTATGAATATAATTATTATAATTATTATTCTTACTATTATTGTTACTCTTACTATGAATAATCTTAATAATATATTACATTTATAATTATTATTATTAAATGTGAGTCTAGGGGTTTCCTTCCTTTGTCATAATAACTCTTCTGCCTATCTTGAGAAGTTCTCATCTTTTCCATAATCAATTTAATCTTTTCAGCCACTTGTTGAATCATCTATAGACCTAAAACTAAAGAGTTTCCATTCTCATACTAGCACAATGGAGTTCTAGATCTTTGTTGACAAAAGGAAGAAGATGGACATCTTCCTTCAATAAGGGATTTGATGATGATGATGACTTATAAAGAAGTATGGAAGACTTGATGATGATACATGGAAAAATGTTCAAAACTTAAAAGAATGCTTGGATTCAAGAGATACATTGAAGACTTAGGGATTTAGTTATTTAGGTCTTGTAATTTGTCTATGTTATTTAAAATAGTTAAATTAGTATGTCAAGAGTCAAAAGGCAAAACCCAAGTAGTAAGAACACAAAGAGAATTTTATTTATTTGCAAAACTCACTATAATAATCGATTATTCTTAGTTAAAACTGATTTTTAAGAAAAGCCTCTATGATACTCGATTATCACTGCTAATAATCGATTATCCTGGATGATAATTGATTATCACAGCGAGAAAAATGTTTTTAGAACAGTTTATGTGATAATCGATTATCACTTATGATAATCGATTATCACTTATGATAATCGATTATCTATGGCATTTGTGGCTTAATTTTTCATATTCTTAACCTAATTTCTAAATAGGCTTCTGTAAATAGAGTGGTAGGCTTTCATTATCAAATACAAAAGTTAGAGAAGTCTGAGTACTTGAGAACTCTTTGTGGGAAGACTTTGAAAAACGTAGTGTGGATAGAACGATAACTTTCATCAAGTGGGATCTTGAGCGATTGAGTGTTTTTGTTGTTGCTAGGAGAAGCCAACCATCTTTTGTATGATTCAAAAGAGGTGTTCATTTCTTGTGTGATTCAAGGAAGGTGTTTTCATCCCTTGTGAATTTCAAGAGAGGTGTCTTCATCTCTTGTGTGTTTCAAGGGAAGTGTTTTCTAAACCCTAATCTTTATTATCATTGATTGTAAGTTTGGTTTATTTTAGTGATTGCGTTAATATCATTTTTGAGAGATTAATAACTGGACATAGGGTCTTTTGATTCGAACCAGTATAAATACTTTGTGCAATTTTTTCCCTACTATCTTTATTTTATTGTGCTTGTTAAAATAAAGGAAAGAATTTTAATTGAACTTTGATATTAAAAGGGAAAATTTTAAAAGTATATTTTGTATTAAGAACCCAATTCACTCTCCTCTTGGTTTTTGTCCAAACGTTAATCATTTTGCTGCATGTCGATTGATTTCAACAATCTTTTCCCATATAGAGCCTCATATGGAGCCATTTCTATGCTTGAGTGAAAACTATTATTATAAATAAATTCTATCAATGGTAAAAATTGATCCCAATTTCGAGTTTATTTTATGATACATGCTCTCAACAAGTCCTCTAAAGATTGGACAGTCCTTTCAGATTGTCCATCAATTTGAGGATGATAAGTTGAACTAAGTATTACTATTGTTCCTAGGGTTTTTTGTAAACTATCCCCAAAAATCTATAGGTGAAACAAGGGTTTCTATCAGAAATTATACTAGAAGGTATGTCATGTAGCTTGATAATTTTTTTTATGTACAATTGGACTAACTTTTCTAAGGAAAATTAATGTTAATAGGTAGAAAGTGAGCAAATTTTGTTAATCTATCTACAATGACCAAATTGCATCATGACGAGACACAGTCCTGAGTAAAGCTACTATAAAATTCATTTATATGCTTTCCCATTTCCATTTATATGTTCAACTTTTGTTCTGACACACTAGAAAACGTGCAGCAAACTCCACCACTGCTTTCTTCATCCCAAACCACCAAAACATTTTCTTCAAATCTTTTATACTCTTCGTAACACCTCTTTGTAGCACCAGGATGAATACTTATGCTACTCTTATGGGTTTTCTCAAATATTCTTTTGTAGGCATGCAAATTCTAGTTCTAAACTTGATGATTCCACTTTAATCCTTGTGGAACCCATTCCTCGAATATAGCCCATCAATTTCCAAGGATGAATGGCTTGTTAAAGATACCATCTTAACTACGGAATCCGAAAGTTACAAACTGTTGAGGAAAGAATATTACAAACTCGACTACAACGAAATCCTAAATTGCTCAAGTCACAATATTTTCCTTGTTTTCTCACCATTAAGTAAAATCCTTGCTTGTTTTCTCACCATTAAGTAAAATCCTTACTTTGGTGGTGTTCAAGTCCAATAATGGCACTCAAAATAGTGAATACTGATTAGCATGATTAATCTTAAGAGAAGAGGCAGAGAATGGGTTAGCTCAAATTTAAGCCTATCTCAAAGCCTTCCGCTAAAAAGCTATCAAATAAAGTTTTTAAATGAAGTTCAAGTTTTAGAGGCTTTCGTAAGGCAAGAAGTTTTCAAATACTTCAATCCCCTTACATCAATAAACAGGATAGATTCGTTTTAAGGCAAGAATTTGCAGCCCTAAATCACACACCAAGACCAACACAGATGACAATGCTAAAAGAGCAATTCAAAACATTTAGATCTGCCAACTAAGAATAGACGAAACTGAAAAACCTGATGATTCTTTGCTCATTATTAGTCATCTACCCAAGCGTCTTTATAAGTATTAAATGTTTCCCGTTTATCAAATTCATACATTAACCAACACACTGTAGTCACAGCCACATTGCATACATTGAAGTTGCCTAGTGGAGTGTACAAAAGAAACAATGTATTACACTTCTACAATCGACTTCTTTGCGCAACTGGCTTAAAGCTGGCAACGCCAGTGACTTCTCTACCTGTAATCAAGGTGTTGATGTCATACGTGCCTTCGTAAGTATAGATGGGTTCTAAATCACAGAATGCCTGCAACACAACATATGAAAAATAAAATGTTTTGAAATTAATTAACCAAATTTATGTCCAATTAATAGCTAAATTTAAACTGATGAATTAAAGCAGTCAATCAGTTGCAAAGCATATAAATGCTGCCTCTCAGATGTCTATAAATTAAGATGTTCTTCATACTCAAATTTTAACTTTATAAATTATATATAGCTTCTTTGACAGCAGAATGAAGCAAAGATCATTAATGAAACAAAGATCATTAGAACATTACACTAGGGTTTAAAACCTCCTCACGCATCTATTAGGTAAGATTTATTCTGGCGATCTATATACTCATCAACATACAACTAAACTACCCAGTTTAAATCATTGGTCAAACTTGAGGCTCGACATAATAAATCTTGTATTAAGAATCAATAATACCTTTGCCACAAGAAAATCTGCCAAAATTCCATTGCCACCAAGCAATTCTCGGCCCAGAGCAGCTGTTTCTCTTGCCCTCAAGGTGATCCATGACTGAAAGGTCATTACAAAATTCATTAGCATACATCTACCTTAAAAAAATAATTACAAGTAATATTACTTGATTTTGGTTTCAGGAAAGAAAGCAGGGGGTTGCGACTGCGACATAAGTTAGAAGCTACCTTTCCCAAGCTAGCATGACCCGGAGTCATTTTACCACTCTCATACAATTTGCACAGGCGCCAACCAACAAGAATCATAGCTTGAATATTTCCAAGCATTTGGACAAGTTTCTGTTGGCTGATTTGGAAAGCTGCTAATGGTGCTCCAAATTGTTTTCTCTCTGTTAGATACCTATTGATCAATCCAAATTAAGAAAATATTTGCCGTGAAAGAGTAAGTATGACTACATTGTAATTAAGCAATACCTATGACACATATCATAGATGCCCATCGATATACCAATAGGTTGCCAAGCAACCATTATACGTGAAACAGCAAGCACCTGGTTTTAGGAGTCAAAAACAAACAAGCAATGGTAATGATGTAAATCAAGCCCCGAACATGAAAGATGAAAAATACACAGAGGATATTGACTGACGTAAGGATTGTAATTCCATCTACGTTCTTAACCAAATTTTTCCGATCTTGGTATTGAACAAAACAACAAGGATAGAAGACATGCATAGGGGGAATTTAAAGTTTACTTGAACAAAACAAAAACAATCTGTCAAAATGAAAATTGAGGACACACCAACTAAAGATTGATATATCATATCTACTGCTGCATCTAATAGAACTTTTATTGACAACAAGTAACTCAAAGCAATATATGTTTTTGTTGAATTCATATTGATTTATTGAAAGAAAAAGAAAGAAACAACACACAGTCATACCTTGTTTGTGTCCTGAAAAGAGTTTACTCCTGCAATTCTGTCCTCGTCAGGGACAAAAACTTTTCTCATAACGATGTCACCATTCTGTACAATCCTAAGTCCAATTTTATTCTCTATTTTTGTTACTGTTAAACCAGGTGCGTCCTTTTTAATGATAAATCTGAAATAGAAAGTGCAGGGTCTATATGTAAATAGAATATTAATTTCAATACACAATAGGTTCACATAAAACAGAAGCTAGGAGTGTGTGTGTGTGTGTGTGAGAGAGAGAGAGAGAGAGAGAAAGAGAGAGTGTATTAGCATGTTATTGTTGTTAGTTCCTAGCAATACAAAATTCCATCCAACTAAGACATTCTTTACTGTCCGCCGTATCCCCAAAAATAGAAAGAATTCCTTCTTCATAGATCCTTTCCTTGAATTGTGTGATTTCAATAGGCCATGGTATGCAGGCATCATATCAGGCTAATGTTTTACCATATCAAAATATGTCAGTTATTTTATTCATTTCCCTCCCCATTGGGAAGCAGGGCAATGGTACATGGCAGTCCACAAAATTTTAATACATAACTGAATCTCTTTGAAATTTAGATGAAGTGGTATATTAAAACTAAGTTAACATATTTCATTTTCATATATGAGCATGCAGAGACTAAATACTGAAGGTAAGGACTCATTTCATACCCATTTATTTGATTCGTGGCTGCATTCCTAGCAAAGACAACCAATACATCAGCAAATGTACTGTTTCCTATCCACCGCTTTTGGCCCTCAAGGATCCATCCACCCTCCACCTGTTCATTTAAAAGCAAAGCAACTACATAGTATCAATACTATTGAAATTTGGAACAATTAAACACATAAAATTAAGAATGATTAACAAGACACATAAGGCAAAAAGAATAAAAAGCAAATACTAATTAAGGTCTGCATACAGTAACGCACCTTTGTGGCAGTGGTCTTCAAAGCACTGGCATCACTTCCATAGTCAGGTTCAGTCAAAGCCTATTGTTAAGAAAATAACCCATTTCAGAAGTAGCTTTTCCGCAGAAACATAAAATAATATATTGCCAGGAAAACTAACTAACCCAGCATGCTACAGTATGAAACTGTGCCAAAGAAGGCAGATACTTTTGCTTCTGAGCTTCTGATCCACACAATGCTAAACTTGACAGTCAAAGTTAAAAATATCAGGAACTATTGACATGGTATCACCAATACAAATAAAACAACTAACATATAGGGAACTATTTACATTAAATGAACAAGGTTATTACCAATAGTAAGCATAGCCAAGGATGAATGGACCAAAATAAAAGTTGAACAGCTGGCATCAACTCTTGCAACTTCTGCCGTAGCTATTGCACTTCCAGTGATAGAAAGACCAGGACAACCATAATCCTGAGAATCAGAGCTAGCTAAGAACTTCATTGATCATGCGGAATATATAAACAACAGAGGAAAATATCAGTAAGGAGAACCTTGATCGTGCCACCAGCAATGCGCAAGGCACCAAGCTTTGGAATAACATGAAATGGGAACTTGGCCTTCTCCCAATACTGAGAAGAAGAAAAGTTGAAAGATGATGGATTGGAAGAAAAAAAAGAAGGTAACATTATGGAAGAATAACTTCCTGTCATATTTGTTTCAATTCAAGTAATAACAGCATCACAAATACATGCCTCAGTCATTATTGGAGCAATTTCTTTTTCCATACACTCTCTTACTTTCCTCCTAATGGCATGCTCCTCCGCTGTCAACAAGTCATCCAATTGAAAATAATCTGAAGCTGTTTCTCAGACATCAGGTAAAATAGGAAGTGAATTCCTGAAGAATAACTTGTTTAAATCAAAATATTAAAAACAGTAAAAATGTCAGCATACCAAGTTATGCGCATCAATGTAAAGGGAATTAAGGAAGAAGAAAATCATATTTTAAGGGTGTCTTTGGCTCAGCTTTGTTAGATAAATTTACTTCCTAAATGAAAAGTACTAAACACATAAATGTAACGAAAAAATTATTGGAAAACACATGTAATTTTCTGTGATTGAGCACACTCACATGTGTGGATGAATGTGTGTGCGTCAGAGAGGGCTAGAGAATAGTTCATACAATGTCACAAATGGTTAAAAATATACATTAAATTGATAATTAAAGGTAACAATTTAACAGAGCACAAAGTTAGAACATAAAAGCGCTACAAGCCTTTGTGGGAGGGGGCTTTACACCTGAACTATATCTTGATTATTAATGTGTATATCTTTTATCAACATAAAAAGCCCCGTAAACTTAATGCACACACCTAGCTAAGCTCAAGCAAAGACAGCATTGTTACTCTAGTTCGACCTATATAATCACAGAAATTTCTTACCAGAAGGTGGAAACGTTGATGCTGGTGTTGCTTGTGGAAATGCTGCAGAAACATCTAGTGGTGGTAAATAAAAATACGAGGGCATTGCATTTTTGACAGATCCGTCTGCACAAACCAAAGCATTCATTAAAAAGAACAGCACAACATCTTAATAAAATTATTAAATACAGTAATAAATGCCAAAAAAATTCAAAACATCCATTGTGGATTAGAAGACGGGAATAAATAAATTACTGGAGCAAATGATAACTAAATAATATGTTTGGCTGATTCTTTCAGGTTGAGATACAACAGTAACGGTGCACCAAAAGGTCATCAGACATTGTAATAAGGACTGATCCTTGAACAAACCCGGTTCTGATAAAATGTTAACACTATTAATAGTAGTGATCGTAGCGTTAGATAAATAAGAATTAACAACGTGTCAGTCAACCAAACTAAGCACGCTGGGTTAATCCAATATATCAATCTTCTACACAATACTGTTTACTTTTAGAAAAACACCTATATTTACATTAGAGCAAAGCTAACCACCTCTGACAGAAAAATAAAATAAAATCAAGTGCAGAAGAACATAATGCTTTACTGAATCAAAATGACACTTCAATTTCTCACACATATTTCAAACAGCAAACAAAGAATATTAAAGAATTGATGTGAAAAATAAAGGAAAAGATATTTAGCAAATCCTGTTCGAATCAAAGAGCGCTTGAACATGCTCAGAAAGTCTCGGTCATGTTGAAACCGATCGCTATGATTGAATGATGCAAACTGTGACACTAAATAAAACTGAAAAAATCACTGACCTGGATTCGTAGAAGAGGGAATCGTCATGGTCGGAGAGAGATCGAAGAAATGGAAAGTGAAAATTAGGGGTTCAGGTCAGGTGGCACAATATTATAGGAAATCGGAAGAAGAGCGAGTAAATGGAACTTCGGGGCTATGAAGTAACAAATAATACGCAATCCAAGGCAATGATGATTGTCCGCGTCAGCACAACGTTACGTGTTGGTGTTGATGACTACTACTTTCATCCCTCCATGTATGCGGTGTTCTCTTGTTTGACAAAATCCGAAAACTTCATTATATCAACCTTACCAGAAAAACCCGTGACTATTTTGTTCATATTATATGAAACAGTATATGATGAAATTTTTCATTTACCTTATATACAAAATTTTTTATTTTATTTTAATAATATTTTAAAGTTATGATGCCAAATTTGCAATAAAATACACTAATATAAAAATATATTAAAAAAATCGAAGCATGATGAAAAAAAATTAACAGGTAATGAGAACTGAAGTGACTCTTACTTTTGTCTATATTTCATAATCAATTTTTTTATAACAATAATTGATGATAATTCGATTTGTCTCGGTGTTTATTTTTTTTTTAAATTTTAAGTTAACGTAAACATATTAAAGATTAATTTTAAAATATTAAAATTCAAATATTGATTTAAAATATTACTAATGAATTAAAATTTTGAAACTTATTATTAATTTAAATCATACTTAAATTTGGTGAATATTAATAATTAATAAAAGTAATTTAAATTTGTGCGAATATAAATTATTTATAGTACAGTATATATTAATTTAAAATTTATTAATTTGAAAATTATAGTTATTAATAACAATTTTAACGGTATATAAACTATTAAACTAGTAATTTATTATATAAAATAACTGAGAGAAAGAGAACAGAGAATAAAGACTGATTTTCTGTGTGTCCTTTATTAGAATTTAGAAGTTTCTATTTATAGATATAAAAGACAATCCAAGGGATACAACTCAATGGTTACAATGTTAATGATAACATAATAGCAATCAATCATAGGTAACTGCTAACAACTCAATGGACATCCATAAATTTCATAAGACTTTTTCTTGAGTGTCCATTGATCAAAGAACGTGTCTCGTTAAAACCTTCCTTTGGTATAAAAACCTAGTCAAAGAAAAGAGTACATCATTCTTCATTCTTTGATATAATATTATTCATCACATCTTTTATCTCTCCCCTTCATGTAAACTTACATCTTTAAGATGACGAGTCCAATCTTGTGAACCAATTGCTCAAAGATTCTCCTTGACAAAGACTTTGTAAATAAATATTTAATATATCCTTCTTTCAATTGAGCAATGCATGCATTGTTGTTTTTATATATGGTTGTTGATTCCATTTTTCCTCATGTAATGCTAAAAGTTGCATGATTTGACGATGTTGCTATTATAAGTTGTTTCACTAACCGCCATGAAATCATTGTGCCACCACATGTGAAGAAATATTTTGTTTGTGATCAATCATTGTGAGGATTAGATGAATAACCTGCATCTACATAACTCATTTGATTTCGAATCAGTTGGATAAAAATAAAACTATATTCAAAGTACCCTTGAGGTAACGAAATATCTTAAGAACTTAATAAGTTTCTATTAGACTTTTTTGTAGAAGTGTAGTAGCTCTTCTAGAGCCTTTAAAATATTATTTGCAATATAAAAATAATGTTAATATTGACTTCTCGAATAATCAAATAAGAGAAAAATAAATTAATAATCTTAAGAGTTTAATTCTTACACTATCAAAAAAATACAATGTATTTAGTCTATCTAATATTACTGTATATCAAAATGATCATATATATATATATATATATATATATATATATAATAATATTATATATATAATAATATATATTCATTATACATTTTCATAATAGTATATAATATTCAATTATTTTTATTCTATTAATATAGATAAAAAGATATATATTATTGTACATGGACGCTGCAATTTTTAAAAATTTAGAAAATATAAGTTATTATAAATATTATGAAAATAAATATTTCAAAATATATTTTATTTTTTCAAACATAAACAAACGATTATATAATTGTAAGGCCCAGTTTTATTTCTGCCCTAATGTTTAAGGGTTAGCCTTAATCTGTTAGGCCTAAGGGTTGGCCCATAGGGTGCTAAAGCCCTAAAGCTGCTAGGGTTTCCTATTCTGATTCATTCTTGCAAAACAGAACCCTAAGCGTTGCCCCTTTCCTTTCAGAACGCTCTGCTAGGGCTCGACTCCGATCTTGGCCAAAGATTTCTCGAGCTCAGCTTTGTTTTTCGCTCCATGTAAGTGTTTCTCGAGCTTGTACCTGTACTCCCTGAAGCTTATTTTCGTGTTCTCCTTCTAGGGTTCCATAATGACTTTGTTCTTTCTCTGCCCCGCTGTTCTTCTAGTTTCTGAGACTGCTTCTCGAACCGTTGCACTCCGCAGTTGGTGTCGAGGTCCCGTATAAGCCCTTTCCAGGTAAGGGAAGCTAGGGCCCATTTGTCTAGGTCGTTTTTCTGCTTGTCCTATTGTTATTGTATGGTTCTGTGGATTATATGCTACTATGATGTGATAAGAATGTCGTTTGGCTTTTGGGTTTGGGGTATGTGTATCTGTTGTGTGAATAAACAGTGGCGGGCACTAGTTTTCTCGCCCAAGCGAGCATGCCTCGCCTAGGCGAGACTAACAGGGGGCTCGCCCAAAAACTTTTGCACGAATAGTCGCCCAGGCGACTTGGCTTCATTTTGAGCGAGGTGCAATCTCGCTTAGGCGAGAAGGGTCTCGCCTGAGCGAGACGTCGCAGAACCCATTGTTCTCTTGTCGCGCCCTCGCCTAGGCGAGATGGGATTCGCTTGAGTGAGAGGGTCCCTCTCGCCTGAGTGAGCCCTGCTAGCTTGAGCGAGGTTGTGGGCAGGTTTGACGTTGTTGTTGAATGGTTCACTGATGTGTGGCTTGCTTGTCTGATCTAAATGCTTTACTAGAAGGGTTGCGTGATGATGCCATGATTAATATATGAGTTTGAGATGGAATTGGTATGTTATTTTATCGAGTATGAATTGGAAAGCATGAGTTGTATGATTTGTTATTTATACATGATATTAATGTTATGAGAAATTCTTGATTGGTGGGTGGAACATGTATAAAGTATGGGTAGGGCATAATTCCATGACTCTTGTAGTGAGAGGTCTTGGTGGCGCCTCATCTGTTGGACGTAATCCCATGGACCCTCTTAAGGGGAGTTCCTGGTGGTGCCTCAACAAAAGGACATATTTCACGGGGGGTCGTGGTGGTGCCTCAAGGCCAGGACGTAATTCCACAAAGGCCACATGGTGGTGCCTCTTGTAAGGGTGTAATTCCGCGAAAGCCTCGTGGTGACGCCAAACTGCTAGGACGTAATTCCACTGTCTCGTGGTGGTGCCTCATTGAACGTATCCAGATAGTCAAGTCTTGGTGTCTTATATGGTTTGATGCCTCTTATGTGGATGTATGCCATTTATTCTTGAATATGAGACTGTATGTTGAGTGTATGATATGAGAACTTTTTCATTAGCTTACCCTTTGCTTGTTTATATGATTGTGTGTGGTTTCTTCCTTTGCGATGATCATCAACCTTGTTGATGTGAGCAGATGTGAGAACCTCTGGCAGTGGTAATAATAATAGAGATGCTGCAATTTGATGAGATCTTGGACGACTATCAGGCTCACTATGGGGGCCTCAGCTTTTGGAGCCTAGTAGTAGTAGTAGTAGTTTCTCTCGCTCTTGGCGAGTTTTTGTATCTCGTTTAGGCCTGTGGAGCCTTTTCCTTTTGGTATGAATATGTTGGAGTACTGTGTACGTCATATTCCAAAATTCTGTACTCTCTGGATATTTTATATGTGGTGTTTTATTTAAATTGATTTTATCCGTTTATTTGGGACGTTACAATAATGATCACAGTTGATTACATAATTCAATGAAGACAACAAACATGTAATGTAAATAAATTTTGGCTAACTAATCAGGCTAATCCAGCACATCGAAATAGGAGAATGGAGAGAAAGGGCCAAACAAAAGTTATGTCAATGAACAAGGAAGAGAGTATTGGAATAAGAAAAATACAACCAAATGTGGCTAATGGGGAATACATGTTCTTTATTAGAAGTTGTAACCCATAGCCCTTTCTTCCAATGGCTTTCTTCTTCTGCCATGCAACACTCAATGCCAATGCCAATGCCAATGCAATAAAAGAGAAACAAAGACTTAACAACATGAATATGGCGAGAGATTTTAGGAATTTTAAGAAATTAAAATATAACATTTCAATTACTTATAAATTGAATTCTTTTTATTTTTTAAATAGTTTATTAGAATAAAGTTTATAAAATAATAATAATAATAATAATAAATGTTCATTATACACTCATTTCACATATACATCTCATAATATAAAAGAAAATTTGATTCTTCTTACTTATACATAACCAACATCAAACATGCATATTTTATATAGTAATAATACCATAGAGAATTCACCTTAAATTAATTAAATTATAATAAAAATAATTTAATATATAAAAATATATTTTATACTGTCACGTAGAAACTTTTTCTCCCATTTTATACAAAAAACACATTCTTAATACTTCCATCACGAATGAGGTGATTAATGTTTCTATCTTCCATTTCATTTAGTTTAGCAAAAAATAATAATAATAATATCAAGATGAGTGACATCTATATGGTCAAAAACAAAATCATCATCTTTATAAACACAAAGTGTGTTTATATGTTCTTCTCCATGTTTTTAGGATGCTTTGATGTAAGAGAAGTATGACCTAAATGACATTTACCACTGTGGAGATAAATTATATTGTCATATTATTTGTCATTGTTTTCATCTTTTTCTTTTTCCTTTTCACACTATTGTTTCACTTTTGATGACAAAATGTCTCTTTGAAATTTCCTTTATGACCATGAAAATATAAATTAGATGTTGCTATATTCACTTATGGGAACAAAGCGTAACCAATTTAGTCTCATGGATGTTGCTGCATTCACTTCTGGGAATGAAGCATAATCAATTTGGTCTCATGATTTTTCATTAACACTTATTGTTTTGTTTGGCCATAAAAAGACATTCAGATGCTTTATTTCCACCTTTTTTCTTTTTTTTTTCCTTTTTTTTAGAGTATCATTAAGACCCATTGCATCTAGATGTATTTCAACCTCTAATACTCAAGAAGATGAGTAATTTTTGCCTTGTAATATCAAAATTCACAAATTCAAATTTTGTAAGGTTTTTGACTTGTTTAAAACTGACTCATAAAATATTGATAGTAATCAAATTTTATTTATGAAACTGTAGAATTAATATAAACAATAATAATATAATATAAGACAAATATGAAAATTGATAAAGTCAAATAATTTTTTATCACAAAAAAGAAGAATAAAAAAAAAAGATTGACAATAAGGAAATGATTAGAAATAGTCTGAATTGAGGTACGCAGAACATTGTCCTTAAAGAGAAAATGTTTCTACTAACTTAGTTGTATAGCCTTCGTGCTGATAACGTGTTATAAAATAATTGAGAGAAAGAGAATAGAGAGTAGAGACTGATTTTTTGTGTGTCCTTTATCAATAGGAGAAGTCCCTATTTGTAGATACAAAAGGCAACCTAAGGGATACAACCAATGGTTACAATACTAATGATAACATCAATAGCAATCAATCATAGATAACTGCTAACAACTCAATGGACATCCATAAATTTCATAACATTTATTTATTATTAACATAAACAAATGTGTTAATTTGTTCTTATTATTATTATTTTTTAAAAATGAATACATGTTATTATCCTCAAAATTTATATTTAAATCGTAAAATCATAAGATTCTACCTTGCATAGTATTCATGAGTCGAGTCAGATTTTATGCACAATCGTAATATAATATAATTAGTAGGATCGTCGAACAAAATCATAAAATCATGTAAGTCGTTATTTTTTATTTGAAATTTTACTAACTTTATATATTCTTTAGTGAATAAATTCACCTAAAATTAAACTTAAACCTAACTAAAAGTTAATATAAATAAAAATTTACATTGTTTTATATATGGTTGGTCACACAACCACGTATCACCTAATTAAATTAAATATTATACAATTAAAATTTATTTCTCAATTAAAAGTTAATACAACTAAAATTCAGCTACAACACACCAGAATATTTCCAATTAAAATTTAATACAATTATAATTTTTCAGTTTTGCAACTACAATTTTCTATAGGCCCAAAGCATAATAACATTTGTATTTATTAATTCTCGTATAAAGATACATAATAATGTTATTTTTTATTATTTCTTATATAAAGAAATTTATATTAATGTTATATATGAAAACTGATAATAGATCGCTTCTTTTGAACATTTTTGAACATTAATGAATAAAACCTCAAATTTACATTATACTCAGAAAATCAAAACAGAAATTTAGTTATCCATTAACATTGAAAAATGAAAATACATCATCCAAATGAAATAAGGAAGAAGAAAATTGAACCAAAAGAACTCTAAACATCCATTTGAAGAGAGAAAATGAAATGGTTGTTGCCCTAGGTGTAATGAGAAGTCAAATGTGTAAGAGAGCCTCTCTCTCTCAAAAAGGAACTTTGTCTTACGAAAAATGATAACTTGGGACATAGTCATATCAAACCCCCTTCCTAAATCCTAAGTTACTCTTCAAAGAAATTACAAAATTGCCACTAGGCTGAAATAAAATTTGGTCCAACATTAATGTTGACATGGAAACAAGGGCTGGTGTGGTGTAGATGATGTAGCACTGATGTGGCATTCTTCTCTTCACAAAATAAACGTCCAAGCCCAAAAATGTTTCACGACAAAAAATGAAATTAATTAAGAACACAAATTAAACAAAGTAAATCAAAATTAGTAAAAAATTGAATTACTGACCTGGTGAGGTCCAAAAGATAAAAATGGACTAAAGATAGATAATTAAGCATTAAAGATAAAACAAGATGGGTACAAAAAGGTAAGAAAAAAAGAGAAAATGATTACTAGCACTCAAGGACTAAAAAATAGACCATACTTTCTTTTGTACACTTAGTTTAATTAAGTATTGATAAAATGATTGATTTTATTTCCATATATATATATATATATATATATATATTTATATATATATATATATATATATTGTTCTGGTACAACCAATAAGTCCCACATCGCTTAGGAGTCGAGGTCAAGCACAATTTAAATACTCATTCCTCCCTCCACTTTCTGAGGCGGGTTTTAAGGACAAAACTATGACGAAACTCCACAATCCAAAGCGGACAATACCTTGAGCATGTAGTGATTGTTCCTAACGATGCTGCCAAACGAACTTAGGTCAGGTCAAAACATTAGCGTCGTCTATAGGTACGACAACTCCCCTTGGCCACCTTAGACATTATGTAAGAAGCATAGGAGAAGGAGCCTCAAGGCCCTACTACGAAAGAACTAAAATTAGAAGGTTAAAATGAAGGGCAGATTAGAGGGAGCCAGGGAGAGAACCAAGGAGGAACTATAACGTAGAACACAAGGGAGAGAGGCCATCACAAGAAAACAAACGCCCAGATGATAGACCTCCCCTAGGGATAAACACCATATTCGGAGGATTTACGGGAGAAGACTACTCATCCTCTTTCAGGAAGAGGCATTTGAGAGTGGTCCACTCAGTCCATGCCATGAGGGGAAGATCTTGAAGAAGGATGTCACCCATCACGTTCATGGATTCTGATTTCTAAGGAACGAATCCAAACTAGGATGACCTCATGGTCATAACAGTAGAGCTCGAAAAACTTCACACTAAAGAAGGTCTTGGTGATCAATAGACATCCTCTACTAGAAGACTTTCCTAAAGTTTTAGATACCGATAGAAGACCTAGCACCATATGACGAGCCTATATACGACTTTTCCACAGAAAGGGTCCCGACCAAGGGGTATGTTGACCTCCATACCACCTTCGATGAAGACAGGTAAACAAAAACCATACAAATTTGCTACCTCGTGGTACACAACTCACACCTCCTACAACATGTTTTTGGGGAGCCTATCCCTCAATTCCCTTGGGGTGATACTCTTTACCCTCCACCTTGCTATGAAATTCCGATCATCTTCAGGAGATATCTTTATAATGCACGATGACAAGAAGGAAGGCAGAGAATGCTACATGGCTAACCTTAACCTCATGTATACTCCCATGACGACCCACATCATGGAAAAAGAGTGAGAAGGAGGCATGACCTTAACCAAAGAAGACTTGGACCCAAGAGTTAACGACGAGGCAAGGATAAAGTCAATAGGGAGACGAGGCAGTTCCCCCTCACCCAATGTGACCATTTCCTTCAAATAGGAACTTTTATTAGGGGTGAAAGGGAGAAGATGATAAGGGAGACACTTTTGAACAACGTCGACCTATTCATCTAAGCAATAGTAGACCTCCTAGGGGTTGACCCTAGAATAGCGACACAAGTTGTCAACCTTCAGAGAAGCAAAACCAGTCTCCTAAAAGAAGAGAAAGTTGGGAGAGGAAAGAAGTCAGGTAGCCAAGCTTGAGGTTGAGAAGCTTATACAAGTCAGATTCGTTGGAGAGGAGCAATATATAACATAGCTAACTAATGTCGTCCTGGTGAAGAAGTCAAACAGGAAGTGGTGGATGTACGTTGACTATACAAATTTGAATAAAGCATGCTCTCGAGAGCCTACTCCTACCCAGCATCAACCCCTTTGTAGATGGAACAGCGAGGTACAAAATGTTGAGCTTTTTGGACACATATTTTGGATACAACTAGATACCAATGGTGGAAAATGATAAACTGAAAACAACATTCATCATAGAGGAGGCCAACCTGTACTACAAGGTGATGCCCTTCGACCTAAAAAACGTTAGTGTTACTTATTAGAGATTAGTGGAAAGGGTCTTCAAACCACTCCTTGTCAAGAGTGTCGAAGTGTACGTGAATGACATTGTTGTCGAATCTCCAAACCCGACCCAACATTCCCTTGACCTGGTGGAGGTCTTCAGAGCAATCAACACCTATAATATACAACTCAACCTAGAAAAGTGCACCTTTTGGCGTAGATGACGACAAGTTCCTCGGCTTCATGCTTACACATCGAGGGATTGAAGGAAACCCAAAAAAATGTCAAATGTAAGACCCGTAAAAATTAAATTAATTAAATAAATAAATAATTAATAAATGCAAGAAGTGGGAGCCTTTACGACATTAAATGTTGATGAAGGTGATGTGGAAAAGTACTAGCTTAAATGGTTGAGAGTACCTTATTGTGTGAGAGGACTTGGGTTCAAGTCCTATGTATGCCAATTATGTGTTATTTATTTGTTATTATATATATATATATA
>Ga0214544_1007175_pt1 | contig 19824 bp, 6 predicted proteins | sample CNSS3metaG_FD_160074 | JGI IMG/M metagenome (GOLD analysis project Ga0214544, IMG submission 160074) | Root nodule microbial communities from cowpea collected in UCLA plant growth center, Los Angeles, California, USA - CNSS3 | ecosystem: Host-associated > Plants > Roots > Nodule | place: USA... | reverse complement strand
GTACCCGTTACCCGCAAAAAAATGAAAATGAAAATTTAATTTATATTTTATTAAGTTAAATTTAATTAAAATTAAAATTAGCAGTATATTTTATTATGTCAAATTTAATTATAATTAAAATTTAATTCAATTTTATATTTTATTTTTATAATTCTATATTAAAAAATTTATAAAATATTAATTTTTTAAATATTTGCGGGTATCGGGTATCCACGGGTACCCGCGAGTTTAAAAATATTCGCGGATATTTTTTAAGCGGATACCCAGCGGGTAAACGGGCGGGTAGCGGGCAGATTTTTTGTGGCGGGTCGGGTTGCGGGTGGGCATTATCCGTGCCCGACCTGACCCGTTGCCATCCCTAATCGAGCCGAAGTTGAAATAAAGCGGCCTAGATTGAAGGTCGAGCTAAGGTTGAAGGTCAATCCAAATCAACCCAAGCTAAAGGACAAGTCGGGGTCAAAGGTCAACCTAGGTTGACCCAGACAAAGGTCGAGTCAGGTCAACCTGAGTCAAAGGTTGAACTGGGGCTAAAGGTCGAGCTGGGTGAGTTTGAGGTGAAGGTTGAGTTGAGTTGGCTCGAGATCGAAGGTCAAGCTGTGTCAGCCCAGATCGATGGTTAAACAAGATTGCCTAGGTTGAAAATTGAACCGGGTTGGCCCAGGTCGACCCAAATCAACTAGAACCGATGGTTGAGCTTGTTGGCCCAGGCCAAAGATCAGGTCAGGTCGATATATGCCAAACGTCGACTAAGGTTCCCCCATGATGAAAGTCGAGTCAATTCGGCCTAGGTCTAACGTCAAGTTGGGGTCGAAGATCAAGTTGGTTTGGTTTGGACCGAAGGTTGACTCCGGGCCAAAAGTCGTGTCAGTCAGTGTCGAATGTTGAGCTAGATCGACCCTTTCCAAAGCTCTAGATAGGAAGGCCTAATCTGAAGATCATGCCAGGCCTACTTTGGCCGAAGGTTGAGTCGAGTTGGCCCAAGGCAAAAGTCAAAAAGGTTCAACCCATGCCAAAGGTTGAGATGGGTCGGGCCAGACCGATGGTTTAGTCCAATTGGCCCAAGCCGAAGATCAAGTTGGGTCGACCCGCGTCGAGGGTCGAAGAATGAGACAAGTTGGCCTCAGTTGAAATAAGTTTGTCTGGATTGAAGGTTGGACAGAGTCAGCTTGAGAGGAAGGGTAAAGTTGTTTGCTTTTTCTTATGTAAGCTTTTTGGCCTTGTGGAATTTTTTATCTTGACTCATGTGGAATTCGACAACTTGTGAAATTTCAATTCCATTCCTTTTTTAGTGAATTTCAAATTCTATTGTTTTTTATTTGAAATACCTTCTTAAAATTTCTAAATTTCAATTTCTTTTTAATTATCTCATCCAAACAACTTGTTCTATCTTAAAGAATTTCAAATTCACAAAATAAATGAATTACACTCTTAAATTGGCTCATCCAAAAACACTATTAAGTAAATCTAATGGTTGTAAACTACTTTTATGTGTCACTTTTAAGTGCATGTGAATGTTGCAACTACTTCATATCTCTTTTCAAATTTCTTAAACATCTCATGCACCAAATAGAAGATTAAAGAAATTAAATATATGTAATCATAGGATTAGGGCTCACACTAGATGTAATCTTTTGTTTAGTCTAATCATTATACTTATGTTTTGAAAATTTTATACTTCTAAGATCTAAAAAAAGCCTCTTTGTATTCAATATTCAAGTGTTTTTTTTTGTTTGTTTCCTTAAGAGGAAACCTTTGTTTATATGTTTTATAATTTATTCAAAAGTCATGAAGAATGGGTAAAAGTAATGTGAAAATAAAGAATTCTAATTATGAATATATTAGTGTGAACATAAGTATAAAATTCTTTCATTTGGTTCTTATCTTGGAGGAACTTCTTCAAGTAACAAATGTCCATGGCACATGTCATTTTGATTTCGATCTAAAGGTGGTGTTTTCTAATCCCTCTTGTAATCTTAATTCATTTTCTACTTTCATTTATAATTTGTCCTTATTTTTGGGTGTTTCGTCCATAATGTCGTAAGCTCCCATAGCAACCACAGAGAAAGGTTGCTATTCAACATCAAGTTGATGGATCTATCCCTTCCAAGAAACACATAAACGCTAACTCAAAGAGAATGTGATTCTTAACGAACTAACACCTAAAGCAGGAGCAACTTACGGAACTGAAAACAAAATATAGGTGAATGAAGATGAGGCTATGATAGAGAATAGTGTGGAACCAAAACTTGGAAATAGAAAAGGAACACAAGAGAGCTTGAGTTTCAAGTCCTACTTACCCGGTGGAGGAGTGTTCAACAGATTTAGAGGAGGAAAAACTATGCCCTAGTAGAGCTTGTTGCTTCAGCAGTGGAAGGGAGAAATGTTCTTGTTTTCAGAGAATGGAGCAGAGCGAGGGGGTTAGAGCTGGAAAAGGATTTTACGACACCCTATAGGCTGACTTTATACCCAATAGATATGCCCTTAAACATCAAGAATAGAAAAGTGGGTCTTATAGAGTCAACGATTAAGTATATAAATTTTATGTATGTTATTTTTCCTTTTCAAAATTATTGTAATCTAAAATTTGTGTTACAAATATTTACTTATTTTTTTACTAAACTGGTGTATTTTGTGGAAAACAGATAAATTTTAAAAAATTTACTTAAATGGAGTACGTTGAGCCACGACTTCATCTTTTATTTTGCAGGAATGATGAGTTCAGAAGATGACTTTAAATTTTAATTTTATCCTGAAACCCTAAACTTTAAATTTTAATTTTAAAATTAAAAATCGTGTTAGGAACCAGGCCTTCATCATTCAAGATATGAACCCACGGTTTTCAAATTTTTTTTTTTTTGAAATTAACAACGGTATCCTTAATGCTGTACTTGTATGTCTTGTAGGTAAATTTAACAAAAAAAAAGTCGTTGCAATGATAATGACTTTTTTGGTAAAAAAATTTTAAGTAATTTTTTTTTAATTAATGTTAATGATCAATTTAAAAATTAAATTTACTCTAATAATTGATTTGTAGATTAGTTTAAAAATTATATTAGTTATAAATAATTTTTAATTTATAAATTTATATCTAAATTAGTTATTATAATGATTAATTATTTTTTACTATTAAAATTAATTATTAATAAAAAATTTCTTATGATAACTATGCCTAAATTCTTTGAGTTTGATAAATCTCTTGAAGCATTCTCTTACCAGCCTCAGTGATCATAGATGGAGATGAATGTACTAATGCATCATCAACCTCTGATGAGGTTTTGAATAGTAAGAAGCACGTATTTTCTACACCTATAATTACAAACAATTAAACTAAACACCACAGTTTCATAACCTAAGCCATTATTTACAATCCATTATACTAAAACACCACAGTTGCAACTATATCTCCTATGAGGATTCCAATCCATCAGAAAACCACACCAGACAAATTTTAAACCCACATGGAAGTGCACTCTTCATCCTCCTCTTGTTTTTCTTTTGTAATAGATAAATTTAAAAGAAAATTGCAAATTAATATTTTATCGATATAATACTTTTTTTTTTCTTAAATTATAAGACATGGTTTTATGATTTTTTTTTTAATTTTTATAAGATTATTTTTAATAAAATACCCATAATTATTTTAGTTCATAATAGTAACTACTATGGATAATTGTAAAAAGAAAATCGTTCATTTTTTATTTTGATAATTCGTTCAGCAGTATTTCTCTCTCTTTTTTTTTTTAATCTCTGTGAATTGATTTTGATTGCAGTCATTTTCACCCCAATAAGACAAACAAAGGGTAGAATGATTGATGATGAAAGGGCATTGATCCAGACAAGATGTAAAGAAGTTGTTACAAACTTATTATGAGGTGTGGGGATGTGGTTAGACATCAGTGGTCACTTGCTCAGTAGGTGTTAAATAGACAACTTGTGCAGTGGAGTAGTAACTATCACCAAGGATCTAATCTCATTGCAATGTAAAAATAAGGGTAGAAAAAAGAAACAAATTCAAACACTGTGTGGTCCCTGAGAAGAAAAAGTGAAACACATACCACACAGTGATACAGTGATGTTGAACAATCTGCATCACTTCTGATTGGTTCCTTTTCATAATTCTCTTTCTGTGTTGTTAACTTTTTATCCAGTTGATGAAGCTGTCTAGATTTTTGTTTGACAAACCACCTTGTGCAGTGCCAATTTGAATCTTCTTCTTCAAGTCTCTAGCCCTTGCTTTCAATTCTTCATCATTCAAAATTTGTTGGATTTTGCTTCTGATTTCACCTTCTGTCATCATGCCACTCTCATTTGGTTCAAGCCCCAATCCCACCTTCCAAACATCACAAACATAGCTCTTGTTCAGGAACTGATCGGCAAAATAAGGCCAACACAACACTGGGATCCCATTGCTCACACTTTCCAGTGTGGAGTTCCAACCACAGTGACTTATGAAGCAAGCAACTGAAGAATGGCTCAGAATTTTCTTCTGTGGTGACCAACCCACCACTCTTCCACGTTTCACCACCCTCTCTATAAAACCTTCTGGATATGCAATTTTTGACTCTTCTGGTTGCACAACCCAAAGGAAAGGCCTGTTGGAAAGTTCAAGAGCCAAACGAAGTTCTTGGAACTGGGAAGGACTAAACTTTGTAAAGCTTCCAAATGCAACATATATTACTGAGTTTGGTGATTGTTGATCTAGCCATTTCAGACAAGTTAGGTCTTGTGGCCAGAAATTTCCTGCAGAGTGGCCTAGCTGATCGCATGACAGAAGTGGCCCTACAGGTATGATCTCTGGAGCCATAGAAAATGCTGCAGACTCAAGTTCATGTGATGAATTGCAAAGCAGCCACTCAGTTTTCTTCATGGACCCTATGTTTTTTACCATGAGTTGGAAAATATGACTCTGAGTTGTCTTGTTCCCCACACAAACCCAGACAAGCTTTTCTGTACTCACTCTTGGCATTGTAGGGGATAGTTGAATGACCTGCTTTTTCAATGGAGTTCCTGGGTAATTTAATTGCTGATCAGTAAGACATGAATACTAATACTAATGATTATATTATTTTTATCGGTAAATGTTGTTGTTAATATTATCTTAAGGAGTGGAGTTGAATTCAGAATCTCTCCTATGTCCTTCCAAACTCACCAAGTCAACCTTATAATTCCTAAATGTTAGTGAGAAGGGAAGAGTTGAACCCACAGTCTCTCTCACTTTTCCTTTCAACCCTGTGACCATTAAACTATCCTTATAAAGTCCATGTACGGATAGATACAGACACGGAGATACAACTAAATTGAAAAAAATATAGGATACAAGACACGACATGTATGTACATACTAGTTTCAAACCGTCAACTAAGAAAAAAATGAATCTAATATATATGTCTAATATCCAAAAAAACAAAAAGTAGTGATAATGTAGGATTTGTTCCTTACTTTATAATCTTAATAGAAACTTATGTAATAAGTTTACAAGTGTATAAGTTTTTCAGAAAATTATTGGATTGTGGTTATTAAAATCGCGTTGAAGTTATGTTAAAATCATTTCAAGACAAAAAAATGTCTTTCAAATTAAACATTTTATCGATAAGTGTATCCTACGAATATCATACGCGTGTCGATGTCGAATACGAGACACTGGACACGCCATTTATGATAAGAGTCCGAGCTTCGTAACTTCTAACTCCTCTAATGAGTATGGTAACATCCTGATTGCGGTTTCATTTCAGGGTTTATGAGCAAATTTTCATGCCAAGCCATATGCTAATTACATCTTATAAAACATCAGTTTATGAAGCTCACAAGTGCTGGAAATTTCTTCATTAATAAAGGAGTATTACATTTAAGCAATACTGTTTTCTTGTCTTCATTAATATGGCATGGCATGATACTACTTGATTACTCATGAAACTCTTTACAATGAGTAACTTGATTTGTGTAAGTAATGTCATTGAAAAAGAAAAGAAGCAAACAATAAAATCTTGAGCTGCAGAAGAATCAGAGAAGTATGAACTCACCATCATTGTCTATGATCCCAGTATCAATAAACTTTGGAATGCTGAATCCCAACACCAACTGTGCTGCTGATGCAGGACAGAAAGCTGCTCTTCTAATCCCCTTCTTCTCTGCAACATCAAGTGCCCATCCAATGCTCTGATCAGCAAGAACACATGTGATCTTCTCACTTTCTGATCCATTGATGCATTCAATCAGCTCCTCAACTTTCTCTGGCATAACCTTCAACACTGCCCCAGATGATTTCCCAGGCCTTTTCCTCTCCTCTGAGGATTCCATTCCATCAGAAATCCCCACCAGACAAATTTGAGATAGTAAACCATCATCCCCACATGGAACTGCACTCTTCATCCTGTCATGGTTTTCTTTGGTGTTCACAAATGTTATTTTGATACCTTCTTTCACTAAGATCAGTGAAATCTCCATCAGAGGAATCACATGACCTTGTGCTGGGTAAGGTACAACCATCACATGTGGCCTTGCCATCATTATTGGTTTTCCTTGCTATGCAGATTCTATGTTTTCTTTTATACTAAGATTTTGAAAAACCTTTGAGGAAGGAGAATTTGATTCTACCATTGTCTTGTCTGCAACTACTTGTCTTCATATGTCATGGCATGTTCTTCTTTCAATTTGATTTTTCTATTGGAATTTTCTGTACTTTTCTTCTGTTATAAATCTTGGCACAACGATCTTAATATCTGAAAATATATTAAAAAAATATTAATATATTTGAATTTTCAACAAATTAATGAAAGATTTAAACAATTGCAATGGAGTCATTTGAAAATTTCTCAAAATACATGTACGTACCCATCAACTTAAATATTTTTCTTGGAATTATTGAGAAATGATTAATGGATGATTCCAACTTTTGGTGTCCATTGCATGAACATTATTGTGCTGCTTCCATCAAAGAAGTAACGTTAACACAAAAGTTTGATACTATGACAAAGGTGCATGATTTTTTCTGCATTGAATACACTTCATTATAAATATGTTTGTAAATAAAAAATCATATCTATATATCATTATCTGACTTGAAAAAAATAACTGGGGCATTGATGTAAAATGTTTCCAAAATGTTAACATTCAATAATTATCCTTCGGTTAAATAAATAGATGACAGAATTTGTTTCTTTTGAATAATTAAGGGTTTGGTAAAGTCTTGTACTATAAATGATTTATTAATGATTGTGGGTAGCTATACTATGAGTACATATATAGTTTCAAGATTAACAATTTATTACTATACATTTATTACGTAAAAGAATTGAATATACATTTATTTAACTTCATTTATCACAACAAAACGAGTATGTTTAAAAATAACTTGTGCTTGGAAGTATTTTGAATGTATACAAAATCTTTTATTAGAAACCAATCTTAAAAACAAAAAAATAGTTAGCTATTATTCTTATCAGTTTAAATATCAATCTACAAAATTTAAAATTATTAGTTATTAAAATAGTCAGTATTATCAATAAATATTTTAATTGATCATTAATTAATTAGAGACTAATTTATAAACTAATTTATTTTGATAGTCAAAACCTATGTTGTTAATTTTTAGTAACCAATTCTCTTTGGTATAAAAAAACATGTTACTTAATCTTAAAAACCAATTTAGTGACTAATTATAATTTTTTATTCATAATAATGATTATTTTAGTAACCAATAATTTTTTATTTTGTAAATTAGTATATAAATTGGTCATTATAGTTACTAATAATTATTATATATATATATATATATATATATTAAAAAAACTATAATAATTTTTATAGGCTTATATTATGAAAAAAAATGGTTAAGTACGTTTTTAGTCCCTGAACTTTGATCCAAATTTGAAATTCGTTCCTAATTGAAACTTAGATACATTTTGGTCCCTACACTTTAAAAATAAATCAATATAGTCCTATATTCATTCACTTTTAAAGTTTAGTCTCTAGAATGTATCAAAGTTTTAGACATAGACGAATTCTAATTTTTAGTCAAAGTTTAGGAACTAAAAACATATTTAATAAAAAAATTATGGTTATTATGTGGTTGATTTTTTTTTAAGTATTCCTAAATATCAATACAATTTATTATATGTGCTTATAATTTTATAACGTGATGTCTAATATACAAAAGAACAAGTTTAGATAATTATTGTGTCCTATAAAACAAAAAAAAAATTATGTATCTGTCCTATTTGTTGTCATCCTAATTATGAGATGAATAAAATATAGATGACATTATTTATAACCATTCACATTAGAAAAAGTTATAAACTTTGAATAGTTGAAAATAAAATATAGAATTATAATAGAAGATTCAATTTTTTAACTGAGTTGCAAAACTTGAAAGAGAAAATAGGGGACCATTTTAACTATTCAATTATTGTTTAGTTGTCATTGCTTTCAATTTTCACTTAATTTAATCATATATAGAATATAATAATCAGCATTACAAATCCTATAAAAAATAGTTTAGCAGTACAATTGTGTTCTCCATCAAACAAGATAACCAAATCCTCGCTTTCGTGCATAAACTGATTAATTTGATGCACAATATAAAACTAATTGAAAAAAAATATATGAACACCCAAAGTAATAAAAACTTGCTAAGAAAATTGTTTGTGTATTTTATTATGTTATTTTATTGTGTTGAGATAAACTATAATTATTATTAATTCTAAAGTTAATATATTTTTTAATATCTAAGTGTGAGAAAGAAAAAAATCTAAAGCATTATTAGATGATCAGTTTTTAGGATTTGAAAGATGAGCTGAAACAAAAAAATTAGATATAATAATTTTTATCAACTAAACAAGATAATGTTATGTATATTAGAAAGAAAAATATATTTAGCTGAAAATTTTATATACATTTGTTACAAACTATAAAAATTTACGTGTTAGTAATTTAGCATCAATCCACTGGTGACCATGCATAGGCAGAGGTGTTTGGTTTTTCTTTTTCTTTTAATTATGTGTTCAAAAAATTACTGAATATTTATAATATTTTGAAAAAATAATTAGTTTATAATCTTATGTGTTATATTTACACTTTATGCCAAGAATAATAATTAATATTAGAATTACATAATATAAGAATTTCGGATATATAGTTAATTTTGTGTATGTTATTATTATAATTTTTGATGCATATAATGGTAGTATTTTTTTTAATATTTAATGGAGTTTTCAAATAATTTTTGTTATTTCTTTAAATTAATTTCTGTTCATTATTATTCAAGAATTTTATTATTGTTTGGTATATAAACATTAAAGAAAAATGTGTATCGGTAAGGGAATATTTCAGTAATGCAAAATTAGATTTTTTTTTTTTGTAGACACTAGTGCAAATTTGACATTTTACTTTGTCTTATATGTGTAGGTTATAGTGGAACCGAAGTCTATAAGGAGGCGGTGTCATTTTTGCAATTTCTTCCAACTATATTGCCTTGGGTCTCTGAAAACCGTTGCAGTAAAGGGACTTTAGGCCTCAGTTACAAAAGAACCAAAGCCTATTAAGAAGCCCAGTAAGCAAAATTTCAAAATTGCCACCAGCATCAACATTTTTGGCCTCGGGTGTTTAGGGACTAAAGCAGTTAAATTAATTGAACCGAGGCCATAAAGCCTGTTAAATTCCCAAATCGCGAAACCCTTTCACTATTCATCGTCTTCTCAAAACTCTTTGCGTGCAAAACCCCTCTTCGCTCTCTCTGCCACCACCACTGTCTAGCTCCGTCGCCGACCAGCTACCATCCATTGTCGTCGATTAAATCGTCGCCTCTCGCTACCGGTGAGTTCGAAAAATGGGTTTCCCTTCGCATTTATTTTTTTGCGTTTTTGATTCGTTTGTGTTGCTGTGGGGTTCACAAATTTAGGGTTCAAAACACACCATTGCCCTATCACGAAGAGACACCGCAAGCGAAGAAGTGTCTTTACCATCGTAACCCACCATACCAGAAAACGAACGAGAATTGACACGACAGAGGCACCTCGAGTTGTTGCGCGCGAGCCACGAGCCCCACCACGAACGCGCTACCATGACGAGAACGCCTCCATTGCGGACGCGCCTGAGCCACCGCTGTAGATGGAAGCCAGCGCAAACTGTGAGCTCTTGATTGGCCAGCCACTACGACGAAAAACTCCCGGTGACCACCGCTGTTGCAAGAGCTCCAGATGTGTCGTTGCGAGCCATCGTGGCTAGAAGCGCGAGCTCTAGATTTTTTACAGAATGGCTTCGGTTCACATTAAAACCGAGGAAGAAGAGTAGCTATATGACTTCGATTCACACCCGAGACCAAAAGCCATCCCCTTTTGGCTTCGTTCTAATATGTCTCGATTTTGAAACCAGGATAGAATATAAAAAACAATTGGGGCTAAAAGCCCTTATTGCACTAGTGAGACATTTGTTTTTGTAAATGTTTGATTTTATAGATTATACCGTTTTTTATATCATTTGCACATTATCATTTTCAATGCAACTTTCGTTTACATTCAAGAGTTCTCGATAAGTCATTTTGTTTCTTGGTTTTGACAGTGCTTAGATATATTTTGTGGTTTATGGACGAATATGTCACATATATAGTTTCAAGAACCTATTTCAAAATTCTATTTGCTTATTACATCCGGGGGGATGTAAGTCATATTTGATGTTTTCATTTCATTTTCATTGTTCCATATCATTTAGAGTTTTATGTAATACATTTGTTATTCTTGTTGGTGATCATTTCACATCTAATAAGTTGAGTATGTTAAAAGATATTTTGTACTTGAAAGTATTTTGAATATATTTTTTTTAAACTATAATAATTCTTATAGACTTATATTATGAAAGAAAAATTATGTGAAAATGGTTATATGAGTTTGTTTTTTTTTTAAATATTCCTAAATATCAATTATAATTTCAACGATTTTTTATATGTGCTTATAATTTTGTAACTTATAATGTCTAAGCACTAACACAAAAAAAACCTTTTAACGTTCGATATTTTTGACCTTTGACGTCTGCCCAAACACCGACGTCGTACGGGTGACGTCAAAATAACGTCGAAAAAATAACAGACGTCATTTAACGTCGGTGCATTAAGAGTCCGACGTTAAGAAAAAGAGAAACCAGAAACGTACAGGTGGGTGTAGCGAGCTTGAGGGTCCTGAAACAAATGTCGTAGAGAGCTTCATTGTCTAGAACCATGCACTCATTAGCGTTCTCTACAAGTTGGTGAACAGAGAGCGTAGCATTGTAAGGCTCCACAAACGGTGTCAGAAACCTTAGGAGAAGGGAACACCGAAAACGTCAACATCATCTGATCTGGATACTCCTCATGAACTTTGAGATCAAAAGCGTCCCCATGTCGGAACCCGTTCCACCCCCAAAAGAATGGCACACCTGAAACCCTGCCACTTCACCTCCAGTCCAGTTCCATCAAAAACACGAGCAAATGAATTGAAATTAGTGAGAAACTAGGAAATTAAAAGTTGCGGTGGTACCTTGCAAGCAATCGCAATTTTCGGCTTCCTTGCGAACGACGTCGAGGACTAAATCGATGAGTTCGGCGCCCTCAGTGTAGTGGCCTTTAGCCCAATTGTTATCGGTGCCGAACTGGCCGAAGACAAAGTTGTCGGGGTGGAAGATCTGGTCGTAGGGGCTCGATCTGACGGAGTCCATGGTGTCGGGTTCAAGATCCATAAGGACGGCGCGTGGAACGTACCTTCCGCCGCTTGCTTAATTATAGTAGACGTTGATGCTTTCGAGCTGGAGCTCGGAGTCGCCGCTGTACTTTTCGGTTCTGGGAATCACATTTAGTCGTCGGCGGGAAATGTCGTGGAAACAGTGAACATTGTGAGGGTTTCTGTGTCTCGCGGAGAAATAAACAAAACTTAACGTCGGTGCTTTGTTAGTCCGACGTTAAGAGACGTCTGGCGCGTGTGTGTCCGACGTTAAGGGACGTCTGGCGCAAAGGAGTCCGACGTCCTTTTTTAAATGACGTCGGGGTATTTTTAAACAGACGTTAAGTGACGTTTGACCTAGAGCGGACAGACATTAAAAAGGTCCCGTTATTTACAAAAATGCCACCGGTCATTTTTAACGTTGAACATTTTTTAGACCGACGTTCTTGGGGTGACGTTATAAGGCTTTTTTGTATTAGTGAAGTTTGGATAAATATTATGTCATATAAAACAGAAAAAGATAATTATTATCCATATGTCCTAGTGGTTGTCATCCTTGTGAGATAAATAAAATATCGATGACATTATTTATAATCATTCACATAAAAAAATAAAAGGTTATAAACTTTGAATAGTTGAAAACAAAATATAAAATTATGATGGAAGATTCAGATTTTTAACTGAGTTGCAAAACTTACAGAGAAAATACGGGACCCTTTTAAATATTTCAATCATTGTTTGGCTGCCATCCCTTTCAAAATTCATTTAATGTAATTATATATTTATACGTATATATAAAGAGATTATGCTCTTGTGTATGCATCTTATATTCTAATTTTATCTTTTATAGTTTATAGTTTATAGTATAATTGTTGTATATAATAACAGCTATTTTAATTTTTTCTTAATAAAGTTATCATATAATCAGCGTTATAAATCCAATCAAAAAAGTTTAGCAGTACAATTTTGTTCTGCCAGATAACGAAATCATCGCTCTCATGCATAAACTAATTCAATTTAGGTATACAACAAATCGACTACAAAAAAAAATACGAAAGTGGTAGTTGTCCAAAATAATAAAAACTTGTTAAGAAAACTCATTCATGTCTGTATTTTATTATGTTACTTTTTTTTTAAATAAACAATAATTATTATTAATTTTTAAGTTAAAATATTTTTTAATATCTAAGTGTGAGAATTAAAAATAAATAAAGCATTATTAAATGATCAATTTTTACGATTTGAAAGATGAAATGAAACAGAATAAAAAAATATAATAACTTTTATGTATATTAGAAAGCGAGAAAATTATCTTTTGACAAATTTGATAAACTTTTCATAAATATAATAAAAATAGATTATTTTTTTATTTTTTAACTAAAATAAAGTAATAAAGTAGTATTTTCTTACCTAAATTAGTAGTTTCTCAAAGTTTTTAAAAAAAAAAACTTTGTTAACCTATTATTCTCTTAGAAAGTGTGCAGGATCGGACCATTATATGATCGGATGGTCAACTGATTGGTCAGCAAAACTCAAGCACTATCTAATATCTATTAAGAAAATAATATATTATCAAAATTATTGTATTATCTATTATCTTTTATTGATAAGTGTTATAAAAATTAGTTTTTTTGTTATTTTAAAACTGTGGTACAAAAGGATCAGGGTTCAAATTCTACAAAAGTCAATTTTTTTTAATTTTTTAATTTATTTATAATTTTAACTATAATATTAATTATAAGTAATATTATCATTTGTAATATTTTTATAAGTATTATTATTTGTAATTTTTAACAATATTATTTGTAGTGATAGTAGTAAAATTATAACCAATATTAGTACTGTTACAATAAAATAATTATAAGTAACAAATATATCACAACTATAATATTAAGTATAAGTAATTTTACATAAGATAATGATAATAAATTGTTTAAATGAATAATAATATTTTAACACAAATTATGTTTATTTACTAATAATAAAATAATAAAAATGAAAAATTTTTCTTCGAGTACTATTAGATGTTCGAGCCTAAGATGTTTATTTAATTTATTGGTTTTTTTTTTTCGTAAAAGCGCATTAAGATGTTCGACTCAATGCTAGAGTAGGGAGGAAGGAAGAAAACCACTGCTGAACTAGGGTGCTTGGAGGTCTCTAGCAAAGTGATGCTGGACAGAACCAATCAGAAGAGTGTTGGCGTTGAGCGAATTTAGTGGAACTCGAAGACGTTGATGTAGAAGCGTGGATGAGACCTAGGTTCTTTTACTTCTTATGATTGTTGTTTCAATAAAAATGGATTTTTAGAAAGAATTAGGGACGAGTCTTCTTCTTTGATTCGTTCCTTCTTCTTCTCTCTGTAGTCTCTATAGTGGGCAAATCTGATACCTAATCTGCGTAAAGTAGCCACGCATAGAGATGGATTCTACCGTGCAAGTAGGTATTGCAAAGGAGGACGCTCTAAGGTAACTTGTACCTTTTTTTCTTAATAAATTTCTATTTTGTAAATTTTAGTTCTTTTATGAATCTTGTATTTTTTTTTACTTTGTTTATGAACTCTTCCTTTGTTGTTCTTGTGACTTTCTTATTCTTGATTTCTTCTTTTTTCACAATTTACATTTATGTTGATCTTTATGAATTTTGAAATTGGTTTTGATTTATTATGATATAGTTACTCTTCTACCAACAAGGCAAAAAAAAAGAAAGAAAAATATATCTATATATACATATATATATATATATATATATAGAGAGAGAGAGAGAGAGATAGATAGAGGGGGAGAGAGAGAATGGGGGAAGAAGGAGATATTGGGTAGCGTTGAGTTCAACATTGTAAGAAAATGAGAGTTCAAAGGAAGAGAGTGCAAAGTAACCTCTACCCAAGGGTTGCGCTGCCGTCTAGAGAAACGGACCATTGTGAGCATTAAAGAGTGCAAAGTCACCTCGAGTGTTTTAGGGTAACCTTTGTTTGTACAATACAATTCAATTTAGCCTTTTCTTTTCATTCTTGTTTTTAATAGAAAAAACAAACGGATTAAATGGTTTAAGGGAGGAAACGTAACATCCCTAAGGAATATTACTTTTAAAATACCATAACGAATTAAAAGAAAATAAAATAAGACGCGATAATATTGATAATACCTCATTTATAATCACATGTTCCCAAAATACGGGGAAATAAAAATCGCAACGTTGCATACAATATAAATGTTCGTAATCCAAATTTATTACAACTATAAAAGCTAAAATAGCCAATGTCCAAAAACATGAAAAATATCATAAAACTCAGTCTTCAAATGCCCATATAATCCCGCTCTCCAAACTCAAGCGTCTCCTGACTCACCTGTCAAATCATCTGCTCCCGGATAATAAATTATTCGATCATCGCCACACACAAACAGATAGGGTGAGCTATGCATATATAAATATAAAATAAATATGACACCCATCCCAAGAAGTAAATTTACTGATATGTGTTAACTGCAAATTACCCACCCTTGATCTCATATTCCTTCATGAGTCACATGCATGAAACTAGGTCTTGGGACTTTATTATGCTCCCACGAAACTATCCCTTTCGTGGTCCAACCCTACGAGCCAATCCTGCTCTTATTCCAACCCCACAGACTCCTCGTCTATGGTAAAACATCCAAGCCTTCCTAGCTTGGACCCTGGCACGCACGCAATCACCATACTATGGACTCCTCACCCAATAGCAGCCAACGGGAATAAAACTATTCCTTGCCCATCGTGCGTCTGACGCATGTAATCACCATACTAAGGACTTCTCATCCAAAAGTAGCCGACGGGAACTAACCAGTTCCATGCCCATCATGCGTCCCACCACCAAGCACATCCCAGACCCCTATTGGACTTAGTCCGTCAAGCCCAAGCATAAAAGTGAGTGAACTTAGTCCTTCAAGTCCACTAATCCACGCATCAACAATTCCACAACAACCAAAATCGCCTGGCGCCACCTAGACTCCGCTAGGCGGAAATTGGAAGTCAACCGCCCGGCTACCACACCCTTGCCGCCAGCCGCCAGCGGCCAAACAGGAGCCATGCTGCTCCGTCACCGCCTGGCGGACACAACGCTGCTGCTAGGCGCCTTCTGCAGACAATGGCCACTGCCACTGATTTAACCCTACCGCCTGGTGGCTCACCCTGCGCCGCCAGGCGCCATACCAGTAGCACAATGCTACTAGTTTTTTGGCACTATTTACGTGTCTTAAGAGGTTCCAAACTTGAAATTTGTCTTTCGCACATCAATCATAGTAATTAAGACATAACACCACAATTAAACACAACAAGTACAATTAATTCATGCCCAAATTAAATATTAGCATGCCCTAACATGCTTTACTTTATTCACTAATGAAACAAATCAAGAGATGGTCCATATGGTACCTTCCCCTTGCAACAACACAATTAAACAGTGTACAATACTCTATCAAATTCCAGCTACACATCCAATCTGGCAATTCAATTTAAGCATACACACATACTCTTCATCCATACTTGCATTAAACTTGCCCCATATCCACAACATACCTCAAGCCTCATACACATACAGTTTAATTTTCTTATAATTCAGGTCACTAAGTTTAAAACTATGATTGCACCAATACTGAAGTAATGAGACCATCACTGCAATAACCATTAGTTATGAAATATCTAATCCATCCAACTTACACACATAATTTTAATAATTATCACTAAATGACATACACCCTAAAACATAGTTTATCGCACACCACAACACGTTCTACAGGTTCCCGATTAAATCACTCCCATAAAGTGAATGCACACAAAACAAACTTTTCTTCTGAGCTGATGGGTCGCCTGACGGCAGCCTCAGTGCCGCCAGGCAGTGCGTGAAAAACTGGGTTCTGCCCAGGTTCCTCCCGCACCCATCATAACTTCTCCAACCACCCAATACCATCTTTACCTTAATACTTACACAATTTCTCATGCACACCACATATAGGGTTCATAACATATTCATATTAACATCAATCACACGCAATCAATGCACCTCTCATAACATTAGCTAAGTCATTCATCCCCGATCCCAACATAAACCCTAAAATCCCAAATTCATACAATCTTGCTCCACTTTGGCAATTACAGATAACAATTCACAGTACCAAAGATTTTCATATCATAATAATCACTCCCCAGCATCCCCACATCACGAAAACATCAACATTCGCGAGAACTGTGCAAGCCAGTTTCCGTCGCCTGGCGGGCAGCACTTAGCCACTAGGCGGCGCATAGCAGAAAACCCCAGAAATGGTTCTGGAGGCATGAGCCGCCTAGCGGGCCTTCAACGCCGCCAGGCGGTTTCTAGAAATTTCCAGAAATCTGACAGAACTCAACACAACTCTAAAATGCACATTCCAATCATCCAATATAGCACGAAAACATACAATTATCATCAAAACACCAAATAAGAGCTCCCCTAACCTGGTTTCCTCGCTTAAAATTTAACTTCTTGAAAGCCTCCAATTATCACCAATGGCTTCCTCCCAACTTATCCTCCTAACTCAATTCTCCTATCACTCCAGAAGACACGTTCCTCTCTGAACTCTTGCTCCTCACAGTACCTTCTCCAATTCCAGCCAACCAAACCCTCATTTTTACCACTAATAAGCCTTATAATGGTGGTTTAATAATGCTTAATTGTCAAAAACGCAATTAAGGTTTAATGGCAATGTTAATTACCATTCAATTGTTTGATATCTTCTGCCTTTTCAGCCATCCTTGGCTGCTAAGTCTGCTAGGGTTTCCTTTAATCCTTCAAATTCAAGACAAGCCTAAAAAATAGCAAAAATAGAGTTTCATTTGGGTCCCTCTAAGGTTTGAACCCACACCCATGTAAATGCTAGCTCAATGCCAAACCATTCAACCAATTCATATCTCATGTTAACCAATATGATTCAATTATTATAACATTTCCACAACATGATTAATATATATATATATATATATATATATATATATATATATATATATATAAAAAAAAATAAAAATATATAAACACACAAAAATGGCATACATAAGACTTGAACCTAAGTCCTCTCACACAATCAAAGTACTCTCAATCATTTGAGCTAATACTTTTCCACATCATAGCATTCCGCATTTATTGCCTTAAAGATTCCCATTACCCGCATTTATTAAATAATTATTTAATTATCTATTTAATTTTTCTCGGGTCTTACATAGTGTATTGCTTCAGAAAGTCATAACATGTTTGAATGATATATAAATACTGCTTGGACTGGGTAATAGTATGTGACTGCATGATAATTCGTTTTCTACACTAGCTTACCCTTGCTTTGTTTGATTGCTTGTATGTTGTTCTTCTACTTTTGCGATGATCATCAATTTATTGATAGAAGCAGATGCGAGAGGTACTCGAGGTGAATAGGGAAGAGATGATTCCGCTGCATAGTCTGCTTGGGCTGGCCTTCATGTATTAATTGGGCTTTTCTTTTAGGGCAATGGCCCATGTACTGTCTGGCCTTAGGGCTTCATTTTGAAAACTTTGTCGTTATTCCTTTATGTTTTCTTTTGGCATTGTGGTGTACCTTGGTTACTGTACGAAGTTGTATTTGTATTCTAGGATTGCGTTAGTATGTTATTCCATGTGACGTTTCCTTTTAATTTTGGTTTATTAATTAAATGAGACATTACATTATTAATTAAAAATTAATAAAGTAAAAATAACTACAAAATTTAAAATAATAAAATTTTATTTAATGTATATATATAAAATATAAATAATCTAAAATTAAATAATTAATACATAAATTACCAAATAATTGAAATGAAATCTTATAAACAAATGAAATAAAAAAATAAAAAAAATGAAATCATCAACGGACTACCAATGCCGGTTAAAAAGAAGAAGCTGATTTTGAATTTCGTAACCGAGCTTCGAATGTTAGTAGAAAATTCAACCGGGCTTCGAATGCTGGTATACAAAGAAAACGAAATTTGAATTTCGTTAAATCACTTAACCGGATTTCAAATGCCGGTTCACAATTCCAAATTTGTTCACCGGGTTTCGAAAGTCGGTTAAAGATTTTACCAGGTTTCTAAATACGATCTACCCAAATCCGTTTTTCACTTCTACCTCTGAAGCGATGCTACACATAATATATTTTTTCCATGTTCAAACAATAACCATATTCATTCACAATTGCAAGTACATTCAAACAATAATCATAAATAGTAGAATAATGCATACCACTCTTGAGAAAAACAAAGAACCTTCCTTACAGATTTCTTCAGTGCAACAGTCGGTGTGGGTTTGGATGCAAAGGGTCTCCTAGCAATAGAAGATTTCAAATTGGGGTGCTTTAAGTGGAAAACGTCTCTTTTAATAAAGAAAAAGTGGAGGAGGGAGGTTAAAAGGTGTTGGAGGTATGAGATTTATGACAGAATCCGTGACTTCAGAGCAGAGTCAAAGAATCTTTTTTTTAAACTTTTGACCGTTGAATAGTCAAAGATTCAAAAGAGTACTATTGAAAATTTTAAATTTTTGGGAATGTAATAGAACTCTTTAGAGGGGTAGGGAGAAGCTCTCACCTTTGATCCTATAACATAATAAACATAAGGGTTTTTTCATGTACCTCTAAGATTTGTTCTCCATCTCCAAACACTTGAAATTTTAAAAATATTTTTTGACCATCTAATCAAAGAAATGCAGATTTCACCCAAAAATGCTTTTGGATGTCAATTTCAAATGAATGATTTCGAATGTCAACATCTAACAAAAATTGTGGACTTCTGGATATCAGAAAAAAAAATTAAATATATATATATATATATATATATATATATATATATATATAGTTTTATATTTTTTTTAATTTAACGTGTAATTATATTTTTATTTTTATTTCTTTTTAATTTTATTCATCTTTTTCTAACATTATATAAAACAAAATTAAATTAAAAAATTAAAAGTAAATAAAATTTAAAAATAACTAAACTATAAATTAATATATATATATATATATATATATTATTTTATTCGTATTTATTTATTTTAATTTTAATTTTAATTATATTTTAATTTTATTTATCTCTTAAGACATTATATAAAAACAAAATTATATATATATATATA
>Ga0214544_1007172_pt1 | contig 19825 bp, 20 predicted proteins | sample CNSS3metaG_FD_160074 | JGI IMG/M metagenome (GOLD analysis project Ga0214544, IMG submission 160074) | Root nodule microbial communities from cowpea collected in UCLA plant growth center, Los Angeles, California, USA - CNSS3 | ecosystem: Host-associated > Plants > Roots > Nodule | place: USA... | reverse complement strand
AAAAAAAAAAAAAAAAAAAAAAAAAAAAAAATAAAAAAAAAAAAAATATATATATATATATATATATATATATATATATATATATATATATATATATATATATATATATATATTGGTTGTTTGAACCCAAAGATATAAACCTAGTTAAAATGGCCAGCCTTAGGCCCAAATCCCTTTTTTCCTATAATTTGCAAGAAACCTTAAAAGGGGACAACTTTCCATCTTCTTCTCCACGCTAGAGTTGGACGACTTCTTCCTTGCATGACCAACCTCCATTATGCCACACCGTGTCGTGGCAGCCGCACCGCGCCAGTATTGTCGAAGACAACACCGATGATGTCATTTCCTTCGCATGTGGGGTTTTTGCTCCATCTTCTTCTCCAAATGTGCCAGGCATTTTCTTCCGTTCGCTCAAATGCGTAGCAACCGAGCTTTCAACCCCTCTCTTTGTTTTTGTACGTGTTTTTTTAATGGTTATTTGTCTTTGTTCTTCTTTGACAAAGGAGAAGAAAGGAGGAGAATATTGGGGCTGCTACATATGGTTCTATGTATTGGCATGAATTGGTAAAGATGAATTTGTGATGGTTTGATAGCCTCTGTTTTGGTGATTTTGTGTAGGGGAATGAGGTTGGGTGGTGAGGTTTGTGAGGAACCATAATTGGTGATAGAAGTGTTGGCACAAGCAAGCTTGAAGAAAAGATTTGATAAAGCTAAGTGCATGAAGATCACATGTCTTGGATGAATATTAATGGAGATCCACTTGAAGATTATGTTTCTAGTGTATTAAATCTTGAAATAATATGTTAAATGTAATTATTAGGTGTTATATCATGTTGGTAGGCTATATGACATATGTTAGATGTCTTGTTAGTCTTAGTGTGTCTCTTTTAATTTGTTAAAATGGGTTTTAACAGATTAAAAGGCTTGCAGTATATAGTTTCTGGTATGTATGTATTCAATCAATTGAAATATTTTTCAATTGACTGATTTCACTTAAGTCAAGTGAAATCAACTAACTGTACGGAAAATTCAACCGGCTGATTTCACTTAAACCAAACTATATATGTTGTGTTTTCGAGAGCAGAGGTGTAATTCTGAGTTTTTGAGCACGAAATCTTATCATTCAGCACTGGAAAACTCTCTTTCTCTGCAATACACAACTACAATGTGTTGACTGAAGATCTTGGTTGATCTTGGAGTCATTTTGGCTTGTGAGTAGCTTGAAGAACACATGTATGGTTGGCTAGGTAGAGCCACCATCAGGTTTGGTTATTCTTGTGCTTATGGTTGTTTGCTTGATGTGATTTCAGGTTTTTAACTTGCAGGGTGTTAGTCTAGATTTTTGTGAGTAAAAAATCTTGTGAGTTTCTTTGTTCAAAAGTGTAATTTTGGTGTGTGATTTCTAAAACTTTGAATATAGTGGAAACCATACTCAGGTTGTCCTGGTAAACTGGATGTACCTCTGTGATTGAGTGAACCAATATAAAAATAATTGTTCAATTATCTTTCCTTCATCTCACTCACTTTGAATCACTCTGAGAACTCAAGAAAACCAAGGAATCAACTCTTTGTTGTGCTTTAATGTGTTCTTGTGTAATATGAGGTTGTATACTTGTTAGAAATATTTTTTGGAACAAGTCTTTTATGTAAAAGTTTGATGTTTGAGTTAAATCTATGAATTCTGCATTCTGCATAAATTCCTTGGATTTTGGCCGATTGATTTGATATTTTAATCGACTGTTTCATAGCTCAAGAAAAAATCATTATTATATTATTTTTTTACCGATTAAGTGTACTGGTCTGCAGCTTTTACATTCTAATTCTCCAATCTATTTGATTCAATTGAAAGAGGTTTTATGCTTTCAAAAAAGTTTTAAACAATCAATTCAACCCCCTTCTTGGCTTAAATCACCATTTTAAAGTTAACAATTGGTATCAGAGCAAGGTTCTTGAAAGATATTCAAGTTTGATAAAAAATATTTTGAAATGGCTGAAAGTAAACCTTATTTTGTTGAAGGTGCCTCTATTCATAGGCCACCTATGTTTAGTGGCATAAACTATCAGTTTTGGAAAATAAGAATGCAAATTTTCATTGAATCTATAAACAAATAGATTTGGGATGCAATAGTTAATGGACCATACACTCCTAAATGTCTTGTTGAAGCTAAGCAGGTGGACAAGCCTTGGACTGAATGAACGGATGAAGAAAGAAGAAGAGCTCAATATGATTGCAATGCAAAGAATATCATCACTTCATCTTTGAATATGGATGATTTTTTTAGGGTCTCCCAATGCAAGAGTGCAAAGGAAATGTGGGATGTACTAGAAGTCACACATGAAGGGACGAATGAAGTGAAGAGAGCAAGGAAGCATGCCTTAATTCAAGAGTATGAGCTTTTCAAGATGCAAAAAGGAGAGTCCATAATTGAAGTTCAAAAGAGGTTCACTCACATTGTCAACCATCTCATAGGTCTAGGCAAGGAATTTCACAAAGAGGAGCTAAACATCAAAGTGCTAAAGTGTCTTGATAGAAGTTGGCAACATTGCCATCTCATAATCTACGAATTTATACATCATCACCACAGCTGCACTATTTGGCAAACAAAGAGAGCATGAGATTGAAGTACAAAGGCTAAGTAAGCAAGCTTGAATCAAGTGAGAAAAAGGTGAAAACCATAGCCTTGAAGGCTAGCTCCAAGAAGAGTGATGAAATCGAGGAAGAGGTAGCTGAATCAAGTGACAATGAGAACTTGAATCTACTAGTCAAGAGGTTTGGGAAGTATCTCAAGAGGAAAGGCAACAAAGGTAATAAAAGGAGCTACATTTCTAAACAAAATTATTCAAGTAATACTTCTAAATTCTCATGTTATAATTGTGGAAAGTAAAGACATATCAAGATTGAATGCCCTAATGTTAACAAAGAGAAGGAGAAGTTTGGTGACAGGAAAAAGGAGAAAAAGACCAATGAAAGACGTGCCTACATAGCTTGGGGGGATAATGATGATTCAAATATATGCCTCATGGCCGAATATGAATCATTCTCATCAGGCCAAGTGAGTTCCTTGTCATCCAAAGATAAAAATAACTATTACCAATTATTGCATGACTTTGAAGAGTTGCATAGTGAGGCTAAAAAAATTGTTGTCATGAACAATCGGCTAAAAGGATTAAACAGCTGGCTAGAAAACAGAGTTAGCCAACCAGAATCAGAAACAACTAACTTAAAAATTGATTTTGAACATTTAGAAATGATTTACAGTAATTTAGTCAATTTTTTTGAAAAATAAATGGTTGTAAAACCTTGTAAAAATTGCACTATTTTGAAAAATCAAGTGAATTAGGTGCAAAGTTCATAAGAGGAAAAGCAAACCTAAAAGTTGTTCTTAGCTATCAAAATTATGTTTTTAGGAAGGCTGGACTTAGTTATAATCCTATCCTTGAAAAGAAAGCAAAGAAGTTCTCTAGTTTCTTTTCCAAGAGTGAGACAAATGCTATGCCATTCATTTCTTACAACTATTGCATGAAGAAAGGTCATGTGCTTAAGAATTGCTATGCTAGAAAATATGATGTACCTAAGGGATTTATGAAATGGATCCCAAAAGGATCTAGAAAGACATAAGCATGTTGGGTCCAACTATCAAAAGGTACCATGTAATGCTACGTGGTCTTACAGGTCATAAAACATGAAAAGAAAGAGCTATGGTACCTAGACAGTGGCTACTCAAGGCATATAACTGGTGACAAGTCCAAGTTTGCAAAGTTTGAACTAAAAGATGAAGGCTTTATGACTTATGGTGACAATAACAAAGGAAGGATACTTGAAAGTGGAGTCATAAACAATGGAGCCTCATTCAACATCCACAACATGCTTCTAATTGAAGGGCTAAAGCACAATTTGATAAGTATAAGCCAACTATGTGACAAAGGTTTTAAAGTTGTGTTTGAACCAAATAATTGCCTTATATATGATGCATGTGGTAGCTAGGGATGTCAAAAAAATTCGTACCTACGAGTATCCGCGTATAAAACCCGCAACGGGTAGGAAATTGATATTGAAAATGGATATCTGCGAGTAACGGGTACAAGTATTTTTTATACCCGTATGTTAACGAGGCAGGTACGGGTATCATAGTATCCGTACCCGTGGATACCCGTACCTGTTATACTCTAATTGAAATTAAAGAAAAAATTATTAAAATATTAACACATTGATTTTAGATGGGTTATTTTTTATCAATTAATTTAAAAAAAATCTGTATTTATTTGTAAATTATCATTCAACACTATTTAAATGAGTTATTTTCACTTTGTTTGAAATTTATAAAGGCTATGCATTGTATTTTTATTTAAATTTATGGTTAAATTTTTTTGTTAAATATTAAATTTTTATTTTGTAAATACCCGCGGTTACTCATGGATATCCGTGGATATTAAAAAAATATGTGGGTACCCGCATAATAGATACTTGCACGGATATGGGTATGGATACGAAGAGAATATTTATCCAACGGGTAGGGTAAGGGGGAGCTACTACTTGTACCCTACCCACCCTGTTGACATCCCTAGTGGTAGCATTGTGTTGGTAGGAAAAAGAGTCAACAATATATACTTGCTTAATTTGCATCATGCATCATTTAGCATTCATTGCTTGCTTACAGAAGAGGATGATACTTGGTTATGGCATAGGAGGCTTTGTCACATACATATGCACCTTTTGAATCGGCTAAATAGAAAACAGTTAGTTGAAGGTTTACCAAAACTTAAGTTTGAGAATGATAGGATATGTGAAACATGCTAAAGGGGAAAGCAAACCAAGGTTTCCTTTAAGCAAAAAAACTGTATTTCAACTGAAAGGCCCTTGTAATTGCTTCACTTGGATCTATTTGGTCCTTTTAGAACTATGAGTCTTGGTGGAAACTATTATGCATTGGTTATTGTTAATGATTTCTCCAGATTTACATGGACTTTATTTCAAGCTGCCAAGAATGAAACCTTTTATTCTTTTAAGAAACTTGCCAAGGTTTTGGAAAATGAAAAAGGTTCTAAAATAGTTTCTCTAAGGAGTGATCATGGTGGAGAGTTTCAAAATGAAAAGTTTGAGCACTTTTGTGAAAAACATGGTATTAAATATAACTTTTTAGCTCCTAGAACTCCACGACACAATGGAGTGGTTGAGAGAAAGAATAGATCATTACAGGAACTAGCTAGAACCATGCAAAATGAAACCTCATTGCCTAAGTACTTTTGGGCTGATGCAGTCGACACAACTTCATATGTTTTAAATCGTGTGTTGATAAGGCCAATTTTAAAGAAAACACCTTATGAGCTTTTCAAAGGTAGAAGGCCCGCTCTAAATCACCTAAAAGTATTTGATTGCAAATGTTTTATCTTAAATAATGAAAAAGAGCAACTTGGCAAATTTGACTCAAAAGCATATGAAGGCATCTTTCTAGGCTATGCTATAAATAGCCATGCATATAAGGTTTACAACAAAAGATTAATGATTGTGAAGAGTCTGTGCATATTGTATTTGATGAAACTAACCTAGTGCAACAAGATCAAAGACCTAAGATTGTAGATGAAGAAGATATATTGCAGGAAAATAAAACTGATGCAGAAAAGGAATCTGCTGCAGGAAATCAACAAGTTGAAAAGGAAATTCAGCCGGTTGAAAAAGCTGCAGACAACAACTTACCTAAGGAGTGGATTGAACCCAAGGGATTATCAAAGGACAACATAATTGGTGATATAAAATAGGAGAGTATCCATTAGACGCAAGCTTGTATTGTTTGAACATGTTGCATTTATGTCTCAAATTGAACCTAAAAATGTGAATGATGCATTAGGTGATAGTAATTGCGTTGTTGCTATGCAAAATGAGCTTAATCAATTCACTTGAAATGATGTGTGGTCTCTTGTTCCTAGAACTAATGAAATGAATGTGATTGATACTAAATGGATGTTTAGGAATAAAATGGATTAAAATGATAACATTGTTAGGAATAAGGCTAGGCTAGTTGCTAAAGGTTATAATCAAGAGGAAGGTATTGATTTTGATGAAACATATGCATATGTAGCTAGGCTAGAAGCTGTGAGATTATAGTTGGTGTAAGACCTGTGAAATTTAAATAAGTAAATAAATAATTATTTAATAAATACGGGTAGTGGAGCCTTTATGACATTTAATGTTAAGGTTTATGACGTGGAAAAGTGCTAGATCATATGGTTGAGAGTACTTAGTTAGATTGAGAGGACTTGGATTTGAATCCTATGCATACCATTAAGGTGTTATTTTAATCATGTAATTTTAATAATATGTTGAGTGTGAAGAGGGATAATATAATCTTATTTTTATAGAAATTATCAAGAAACATGAATTGGCTTAATGGTTGTGCATGTGCTTGGTAATTGGCATGGTTATGGGTTCAAACCTTTGTAGAACCACTTTCACATCTCTCTCTAGATATCTAGAGAGATCCACTGCGTGAGCAACCGACTGTGCGTTACATGTGCTCTACAGGCCGCACTCCATCTTTCTTCCCAACGAGCCATTTTTTGTTTTGGATTTGGAAGACAGGCGTTGCGTTCGCTTCGAAAGGCATGGTTTTCAGTATGTCTCCAAATAGTGCCCCCTCTAGTCCGACTAGCTAGGGAACTAGTCCGACTAGCTAGGGAACTAGTCCGACTAGCTAGGGAAGGAGGAATCACACTAAGGCTGATTGGGATTAACGTCGTTTTAATTGGTTAATGATTAAATGTATGTTGTATCGTATGTTATTGCATGATCAATGTTTATTTTTGTTGAATTTCGCGTTTCTAGGAATTTTTCCAAAAACCGTCTAGCGAGTGATGAATTGCCGCCATGCGACACATGTTGTTCTTCCTATTTTCTGGGTTTCTTTAAGGAACCGCCTGGCGGTGAGCACCATGCCGCCAGCCGACACAAGTAAAGCAACTCATTTTCTGGGTTTTTGATGAACTACTTGGCGGTGATGAACACCCGCCAAGCGACCCGAGTCAATTTGGCTCGATTTTAGTGTTTTGGGATTTCTGGGTTGATTCTGTTTGGGGGAAAAGATACTGCCAACTGTTTTGAAATGATTGGAAGTTCGAATTCAGAGAAGTATATAAAATTGAAGGTTCGATTGGTTGAAAATTGCGTGAATATAAATTTTTGGGTTGATGAATTGGGGATTTCATAGTCGCATTAGATTAAGTGGTAAGGTTAGTAGAATTTCGTATATGGAGGAGTCTTATGAAGGAATAGTGAATATAAACACGTGAATGCAGCCTATTGGATTGTAAATCGAGTGGAATCAGAATTGTAGGGGATGGAATAAGGTTCGCAAGTGTTGAGAAAATTTTTGGGTTCCTGGAACAGTAGAAATCGCCTAGCGGCAACCAATTGGCCGCCAGGCGCCATACCAGAGATGCGTGGTGTTCTGATTCATGAAAAACACTATTTTTCATATTTTTGCGGAACAGGATCTGCCAGCCGCTGGTTTTGTATCGCCAGGCGCCAGGTTCCTGATTTCTGGGCGCTAGGCGCCAACGTTTTTCTAGCTTACACAGTTTTCTTAAAACTACATTTCTCAATTCGTTAACCGTCTGATTTAGGTGAAATTTTGGGAGGTGGTCCATAACATTTAGTTCTTCACTTTGAACGGTGGGGATTTGATTTGGAGGCCAGTATCTAGAGATATAAGTTACTCAATATTGTTGATTTTGGAGTCTTTAAAATACATGAATAAGCTCTCGATAATTGCAAGTAACTTCTAATGAAGCATGACTGGGTTATGTGGTAAGTCTCTATCAAATTGAATATTCCTTTGGGTTAGTCACATGTGGATAATTGGTTAGTGGTGAATGCATGTGTGTCAATATAATTTGCGTTGGTGCATAGGATCATGTGCTTAAATTGTTAGAGTGTTGTTGCTTATATTTGTTTGAGTGTGCATTATTCATAAGTTAGAATTGAATGCTAGCATGATTTAATGGGGGAATATATATATATATATATATATATATATGAAATGTGAATGGATTTATTTTACTTTATTCTGGGTTCTTAAAAACTAGTACTGCGCAAGTACTGATGTAGCGCCTAGTAGTGGTGTTTGACCGCCAAGCGATAGCTACAAAACCAGTAGAGAATTGAAGTGTGTAGCGCTTGGCAATAAGGGTTATCTCGCCAGGCGAGACTTGTAGAAAAATTAGCATTAGAGGCGCTAGGCGCCTGGCGGTACGTGTCCCCCGCCAAGCAGTCTGGAAGCCTTTTACGCTTGGCAACTTGTGTGGAGCGCCAGGCGATTTTTGAGGAAGCAGAGATTGTGTTTTAATTGTTTTGGATGTGCGTGGTCTACGAGGCTTTGGTCGACATCTCAAAGGTCAGATATTGGAGTATTCCTGGAGTTCACGGAATAGCGAGTGTTCCCGCATGTGTTCTACAAGTGGTGGCTTGTAGGTTGGACATAAACGATAGCTTGAGATTATCAACCAAAGACGTAGAACATGGATTACATGGTGGTGGCCATGTGTGATGAGACGAAAGGATGGAGTTCCTTTAATGTGTGTGTTTTGTTATATAAATTGTTGCATATGTTTATATTCCTTTAGCTCACCCTATCTGCGTGTGTTTGGCGATGATCGTGTATGCGGTACACATGAGCAGATGACATTGCAGGTGGTTCTGGTGGAGCGTAGATCCAGAGTGTGGGCTAGTTAGGAAACTTTGTGGCAGGATTTCTTGTAATCATTAGAATTTTAGAACTTGGCTTTATAATGAGACTGATTTTGATAATGTATTGTGTTTATAAAAAGGTTATGCTAGAGTTGTTGTTGATAAAATACTTTTCATTAGAAAACATGCAAGTGTTGTGATACTTGTTCAAGTGTATGTTGATGATGTAATCTTTAGATCAAATAATAACTCCATGTGTGAAAAGTTTGTTGCAGTTATGCATGGAGAATTTGAGATGTCTATGATGGGTGAGCTAACCTACTTCCCAGGGCTACAAGTGAAGCAACTCAAGCATGGACATTTTTAAGCTAGTCAAAATATTGTTTTGACTTGTTGAAAAAGTTCAAAATGAAGGATTGCAAAGAGGCTACCACTCCAATTGCTACAAACTGCCTTATAGATGTAGATGAAGCTGGACAACAAGTTGATTCAATCAAATATAGAGGGTTTATAAGACCCGAGAAATTTAAATAATTAAATAAATAATTATTTAATAAATGTGGGTAATAAGAGTCTTTATGGCATTTAATGTGAACTATTATGATGTGGAATAGTACTAGCTTAAGTGGTTGAGAGTAATTAGTTATGTTGAAAGGACTTGGGTTTGAGTCCTATGTATGCTAATTGTATGCTATTTTAATAAGTGTATTATTTTAATGTTATGTTTGAATGTGCTTAGTGATAATGTAATCCTAAAATTATAGGAATTATCATGAAACATGAGTTGGTTGAATTGGTTGTGCATTGACTTGATAATTGAGGGGTTGTGGGTTCAAACCTTACTAAGAATGAATTTAACTTTCTTTTTTGCCAAATTTTCTTTTGGCATGAATATGAAAGGGTAGAGAAAACCCTAGCTGCAAGAAGGGCAACCTAGTGGGCTAGGAAGGCAGCCAATAATAGTCTTTCAATGATCATTAACACCTAATTGAAAGCATTTTCGTTTTCCCTAACATTAACAAGCATTAAGACTTAGTTAATGGTCTAATTAGTGTAGTTTTGGAGAAGAAAGAGAGGAAAATGTGAAAGGGTAGTGGACAAACGAATTTGACAATGGAAAAGAGAGTCTGAAGGTGAGTTTTCAGGTGGAATTGATAAAAGCATCAAGTGCATTGGGAGAAGGCCAAGGTGGGACTATTGGTGACACAAGAGAAGTCTTGATTCTTCAAATTCAGCAAGGATTAACAGGCTAGGGGAGTTCCTTTACGTATGTATATGTTCTGTAATTATTTTCGTATTATCCTGTATAAATATGATGCCTCTGTATGATCAAAATTCCTTCATTTTCGTGTTTCTAGAAAATTCCCAAAAACTGCTTGGCGGTTTTGAATGCGCCGCTAGGCGATGCATGAGTGATAACCTAATTCTGGGTTTTTTTGTGACGAATCGCCTGGCGGCAAGGGGCACTCCGCCAAGCGACACAAACATTGAAAAAATGCTATTTCTGTACTTTTCGCGCAGCAGGAATCACCGGGCGTAGCTTTTATACCGCCAGGCACCAATCTATGATTTCCTGGGTAGTAGGCGCCACAAATTTTTCTAGTTTGCGCGGTTTTCGTAAAACTACGTTTCCCGATTCTTTAACCGTCCGATTTATGTGAAATTTTGATAGGAGATTCATAACATGTTGGTATTCACTTTGAACAGTGGAGATTGGCATTGGATGTCTGAAGCTAGAGATATACATCACTCACGATTGGTTGTTTTAATTCCCTAATAGTATGGTTATTAATGGAGGATTAAGTGTGCTTAAGTGCTAGTATGGCCTTGATTGGTGAATATATATATATATATATATATATATATATAGATGTGTGATTGATGAGTATATTTTGGTAGTGCTTCCTGAGCCATATTGAATTGATGGATAAGTCAGAATTAGAGAAATAAGGGTTAATTGCGAATATGTTGGTTTAGTATGATGTGATGGGTTGAGTATGCGGCTAGAAATAAAATGATTGTGAACCATGGGTTCTTGCGTGAATTCTTAAACTTAGAAGGTTAAAGCTAGATGGTGACCAAAGGAGTAGAAGAACCTGGAATTCCAGGAACTGATGTGTCGCTTGACGGCATCCCATTGGCCGCCCGGCGATAGCAGTTGTAACATCCCGTCAGGATATTACTCATTTAAATAAATAAAACAATTAAAACATAAAGTCGCCGCATTTATGAATAACCTCATTTCCCAAAAACGCGGAAAATTTAAAATTTATTAAATGAGCAAATAAAATTTATAACTGTCCGTTACAAAAACCAAAAGAACAATGTTATAAATTCACCCATCAGGGTTTACAACTGTTTCCAAAAGCAAATACATAAAACATAAGAATTTCCCCGAGTCGAACCCCTCTCCGCGACTAAGCATCATCGGCCCCACCTGCATCAACATCCTCTGCTCAAGTGTACCGCGTACACGATCATCGCCAAACACAAACATACATGGTGAGCTTATGAAAACAACATACATTATAACAATAATCAAATAACCAATCATATAGTTGTAAACTCTACAAAGAACCAGTACACAGTCTCATACTCAATTCTCTAACGTTTGGCCACAACTAGACCATTCGTGTTCTACCTCTTCCAGTGATCTCCCCAAGGTAATTTGCTGCCAAACCTATCGGCCACAATCGACAGAGCACGTGTGGGAACCAATGCCACAGATCATACACCGTAACGCCAGGTGGAGTTCCCAATTACGAACATAGTTCGTAATTTCCCAAGACTACCAAACTCGTCAGCCAACAACTGAGGAGGGCAATCTAACTGGACCCATCCGTACTGGCCACAACCAGCACACTCATACCGGCAACAATCGCCAACCCGAGCTCAACTCAAGGGTTCCTCGTGTTCATCCGCCATCCCGAGCTTAACTCGAGGGATGCCATTCCGAGCTCAACTCGAGGAATGTACGTGCTTAACCCCTATCTCGAGCTCAACTCAAGGGATACGTTCCGAGCTCAACTCCAAGAACCCAGCAATCTTACCTTTGAGACATCACTAAAAGCCTTGTAGATCACCCTACAAATTTCACTAACTTAGGACTTACAGCAGCCAAATCGCCTAGCGGGGGACACGTACCGCTAGGCGCCATCCGCTTCCAAACCGCCTGGCGGGGGACACGTACCGCCAGGCGCTAAGCGCCTGAAAATCATCATCAGTTGAAGACACCGCCTGGCAAAACGGTACACATCGCCAGGCACATCCACGCTCAGTCCTTACAAAATACAACATAACCGCTTGGCGTAACTCCATCCACCGCTAGGTGGACTCGTACCATACCTCGCGGACATTGTGGCCCTCACCTGGCAGTCTACCAGTCCCCGCTAGGCGCCATCATAGTACTGCCACTATACTGGTTTTCCTTACGACTCTGCACCAATTGAACTATAAACTAACCCTCAAGAATTAAGCTATTTCCCCTAGTTTATGGTATTGCCTTCTCAGTGGATAACTTGCTATCCAATTCCGTACTGTTCATTCATTTTCAACCACCCAATGTATGACTTGGTTTCTCTCATACTCTACCTTATTCAGCACTACCACATTACAATGACATCCACCTTGCTAATTACTTAACTTAGTTCTAATTAGTGTAGCCTCTCTTGACTCATTCCCATTTCTTCTACTAATCTGAAGTTACATTCCTTCACAACAATTGTTCCAGTCTTTAATCCCATTGTACCCAACTCATTCAAGGCCACCTTTCCTTTTATGACATAATAATAGCAAGACCTGTACTTACTAATACCCTTGTCCCCTAAGATACTCCAATCTATCTCTAATTCATGCGCAAGAACCTCCCCATCAATCTTTCCCAAGTCTCGCAACTCCAATCTTCTAATCCCAATTAGTTTGAAACTAAACTCAAGTCAGAGTATGTCGCTCCAAACACGCAGCAGTACCACCACTGCGTTGGCGCCTGGCGGCAAGCCCCGTGCCGCCAGGCGGTGCTTACTCTTCTGGTAATTTGTCAGAATGACCATACCCACAACTCCATCCATTCCTCATTCTCAAAAATGTACGCCATCCCCCCAGTCAATTCCCAATGTCCACGGTTCAGTTTACATACACGTCCATTCGCAAATTCTCTAAAGCCTTTTTACACACCCGCAAGTCTCCCGACATCAAAACTCCATTTATCTAACCATAAACCTCCTTATCACTGTTCCATCGAATTCCACTCTCAATCACACTAAAAATCATAACATTTTCACACCAGATCATCTCCTAAGACCCACCCCTTACTTTATCTCCAAACAACTCACGCCAAAACGCACAAGAAAGCCCAAATCGAATATCAAACCCGCGTCGCCTGGCGATCACAACCAATCCTGCCAGGCGCTTCATGCAAAAATACCCAGAATAGTCACAGGCTTTGAGTCGCCTGGCGGTACAGGGATTCATCGCCAGGCGCTGCACCCAGAAACACAGCAATATATGCAAAAATGGATGATTAAGCTAATAATTACAATTCAATTATCATATTTTTTCGTAACATGATTAAGCTATATTAAAATATAACGAAAATAACTCAAAGTTAACACACATAAGACTTGAACCCAAGTCCTCTCACACCAATCAAGTACTCTCAACCATATGAGCTAGTACTTTTCCACATCATACTCTTCATCATTTAATGTCATAATTATTCTCCCACCCGCATTTATTAATTAATTATTTATTTAATTAATTAAATTTCACAGGTCTTACAACAGTGGGTCAGTACTATTTTGGAGCTTAATTGGACGTATATGGATGCATTTTTTAGAACTGAATTGGAGTGGGAACATAATTGTAGTATTGAAATGAAAAGGGCGTGAGAGTAAACGGTGACAAAGTTAATGAATGGCATTGATTGGTGTGTGAATGATGAGGGAAACGAGGTTGCTCGTAAAATATGAACTGTCTTAGTGGTGTAAGGTATTGGAGACAAGATGATAAGGGTATACTGAAAATGAGTGAGAGAGAGCTGAAGAATTGGGTGCTTTAGTGTGAAGAATTGTGGCAATTTGTATCTATCACGTGGGACTTAATTGAAAGAAAAGTTCAGGTGTTATTACAGTGCAGTAATAGCAAGTTTCCTGTTTTAAGGTACTAGATTGATGGTGATTGGCATATACTTGATTGAGCATTATACAATGAAGGAACACTTGGTGAATTAGAGTCCTTAAATAGAGGAATTGGCCATTAGAGTTTCAGGTACTTGATTTATGTGAGGGTGAGAGGTTCAACACTAGGGAACAAGAGTGTGATAATACCTTAGGAGGTATTTTGGAGAATACATGACAGTCTGTTTTAGGTGCTAAAGTCCGGTAGAGCTTTCACTACTGGTATAGCGCCTAACGACACGAGTGAGTGCGCCAAGCGATGGGACCAACGTGAGAGGTCCCTGCACCGCGTGGCGCCTGGCGACAAGGTGTGCTCTGCCAGGCGATAGACTTGTAACAGTGGGTCTGTGAGAGGTGTGACGCTTGGCGACAAGGGTGTTCCGCCAGGCGGTCTGCACAGGTTTTGCCTGGTGGCGCTTAGGCTACGCTAGGCGATAATGCTGAAGTTATCTGACTTGCGTGAGTTGTTATACGCAATGATGCGGACTTGGTTCAGGAGATGATGTGTCATGAGCGGGTAGGTTCATGGATGGTGGTGAACACATGATCATATGAGTAGGGAGGTTCATATCCTATTACTCTCGTGTGGGGATACAAGCGAGGTAGGTTTGTATGTTCCGTGATCACACTTGAGAGATGCTGCATGTGGGGAGGTACATAGCTGGTGGATCACATGTGTTGGACTACGGACGGGCAGGTCCGTAGAGCAGGACTACGAGTGAGGAGGTTCGTAGAGGCAGAACCACGAGCGGGCAGGTTCGTGTGAGCATCGTAAATCCTGAGACCAAGACTAACTATTTATGTGATTGAAGGTTGAAAAGCCTTTGGGGTTAAGGTCTTGGCCAAGAACTAACTAGACTAAATTAGTTGGGTAATTGATATTTTTTAAGGTATGTGTTATTTCATTATGAGCTCACCCTTTCTGTTTGTGTTTGGCGATGATCGTGTGATTCGTTACACGGGAGTAAATGATATTACAAGTGATGCTAGCGATGCATAGAGACAGAGAGAGGGTTAGCTTGGGAACTTGAGCTAGGAAATAAATTATGTTTTCTTCTGTTTTATCGGATTTTGGAAATTGTAATAAGATTATTACTTTGGCTTTAATCGAATCTTGGCGCATTGAATAATGATTTAAATTTTCCCACGTTTAGAAATAATAAACTTTGTCGTTTGATCTTCATTTCTTATTTATTTATTTTAATTAAGTAATTTCCAGTAGGGACGTTACAAAATTAATTGGTTCTTTGCTATATCTAACTGCTAGTAGGTCGGATATCCAATTTTGTGTTTGCTTGTGTGCAAGGTTTCAATCCAATCCAAAGGAATCACACTTCAAAGTTGCAAAGAGGATTCTCAAGTATCTGAGAGGGAAAACTAATGTTGGATTATGGTATCCAAATGAGTCTAAAATTGTTCTTAGTGGTTTTTCATATTCTGACTATGCAGGGTGCAATTTGGATAGGAAAAACACAAGTGGCACATGCCATCTATTTAGATCAAGCCTAATCTCTTGGAATAGCAAGAAGCAAGCATGTGTACAACTATCTACTACTAAGGTTGAGTATATAGCAGTTGGACATGCTTGTGCTCAAAGCTTATGGTTGAAGCATCAACTTATGGATTATGGTATAAAGCTAGAGAAGGTACCTCTTTATTGTAATAATACAAGTGCAATCAACCTAACTAAGAATCCAATTGAGCATTCTAAAACTAAACACATTGAAATCAGGCATCATTTCATAAGAGAACATATTCAAAAGGTGAAACTGAAATCAAGTTTGTGAAAACTAAAAACCAATTGGCGGATTTATTCGCTAAACCACTTGCACATGATAAATTCAACAAGCTTAGAACTGAATTAGGTGTTCTTGACATGAAGAATGTATGTTGATAACTGTTTGGCTTGTTAATTTTATTAGATCATGTGCTTGTTGCATTTAAAGTGTTAAATTCTGCATAATTTGTTAACTACCAGTATTTTAGCCAACTAAATTTGCAAAATCAGCACATATATTTCACTTAAAATGTCAAAATCTGCATAATTTGTGTTCTGAAACTATTTCAATTTGCTAATCCTCATGAAACAACCCATATATTTCACTTAAATTAGTCTAGTGTGAATTTCATGTGATTTGAAATTTTTAGTTAGCTAAAATTGCAAAAACAACACATAAATTTCACTTAAAACTGCTACTGCACCAAAAATTTATGACATGGTACAAGTTTAGTCGACTAACTCTGTATTTTTATGTGTTGATTGCACTTATGTTGATTTTTTCTTGAATTGATTTTAATTGATTGACCCAGTCAAAGTATCCATCACATGACATTATTTAGACTATAGTAGAGCAAATAACAACTATTACATCAGCTAAAATCAACTTTTCATATTGCATTGACCATAAAGTGTTTTAGTTACATAATTTCCAATGTACATGCATTAGATGTGAACTATTTGTGAGTGGATTGTATATAAAACGCATGGGAAACACATCACTGAATACTCTGATACAGATTCATTCACATTTAATTGATTGTGATTTCCTGTACTAAATTGAAACCAGAATATTTGTACAAATTAATTGACTGATTTTAAAAATCAACGCATTGATTATATAAATACATGCATAAGCATCATGCATTGGCATTCCAATCTGTTAGTAAGAGCTAAACCTACAATCCACCATGCCTAGAAGACAAAGAACAACTCCCTCAGATGAAGAAATCTCCACCCCACCTACTTCATCCTCTCCCATTGCCTTGAATCATGGAAGGCTTGAAGAATGGTTTGAAGGGCATGAAGATAGGATCCAAACATTCTTGATTGAGATGAATAGGAAGCAAATGATTTTTCCTAAGGTGATATGCATGTCATGGCTGAGGGCATAGAACTTTGGGACCCTAGAACAACATCTCAAAGCTAAAAAATTGAAGACATTCCTAGAACTTTCAGGCAAGGTCTATCCGGACTTGGTGAAGGTCTTCTATGCCAACCTCAAGTTCAACAATGGCATCCTCAAATCAAGTGTCAAAGGTGTTAAGATGGAGATTACTAGGCAAACATGGAAGGATGTGGCTTGCCTAAGGCAAATGAGTGTGCAAGTTCGCAAAGGTGAAACAACTGTAGCGGATGAATTTAACAAAGTACAATATTTCAACCAATGTGCGCAATCAAGGTGAGCAAACTCAAAATTTCCATGTGGGAAGGCTTCGTGTGGAGGAAAGGTTGTCAGCTATAGTGGTGACCAAGATTATCATGCCTAGGGGGAGCAATCATGGAACCTTGAATGAAGGTGATCTTGTGGTAATGTATTGCATCCAAAATGGTGTGGTAGTTTACTGGACATACACCATTTGTGACCATATGATGAAGGCAAAATGGCTCACTAATTTCAAGCTTCCATATGTGGTTCTCATCTCCAAGTTCATTGAGCATTTTGGTGTTGATGTGGAAGGAGAGCTTGAGAAGTCTATTGACCAATTGAACCATGTATCCACACTCAATATGCACAAGATGGGATTCACCAGATAGGCAACACATGGTTGGTTGAAGGAGATCAAGCTAAAAATATTGAAGTTGGAGCCAATGATCATGAATCAAGAACTAGTGGAGCAAATCAAGGAGAAGATGATCGACAACCCATGGCCACTGAGATTTATCAACCTCTTGATAACACTAGACCTGCATATTCCTAGTTTGAGAGGATGATTCTCAACCAACTTCAAGATTTGAACATGACACAAAATGCACATCATGTATATTGCACAACAAGTTTTTAAGACTTTGATGATCATCTGCATAATGTTCATGACCTCCTCTCCAATGTCTACAATAGAGACAACCCTAGGGATGAGTGAAGGGGATGACTCATAGGTCATGCATTGCATTTCAGTGCTGCATTTTGTGTGTTTATTTGTCTGTCCTAGTTTTTTTAATCAACTATTTTGCAATTTCAATCGACTGATTATATCAATCTCAACTTCATGATGTATTTTTCATTTCTGTTTTAATTCTGCATTATTTGTATTTAGTAGCAATTGCCCTAATACTCCCCTATGTTACTACTTTAATAAAAATTTTACTCTTTCCAAACTGATATGTGCATTAACTTTCATTTAATGAATCCAAAGGGGAAGAAAAATGAGTAAAGTGAGTTAAAAAGTGAGTAAAATTGGATTAAAATTGGAAAACCTGAAATTACATCTGCTAGAACCATGTAATATAGCTAACTGAATCTAAAATCTAAATTTAAATCACATTACTAGTGATAGGGGCAGCATATGCACTTGTATGCTTGTGTGCTTTTGCTTGGATGTATATTTGTATGTTGGTATCTTGTGTGCAAAAGCTTTCTCAGGTTTCTCTATGGATCTTAGCTCATCAATTCAACTCGAGGATATTGGCTTCATCAATTCAATGGAAGAATGTTGGCACAAGCAAGCTTGAAGCAAAGATTTGATAAAGCCAAGTGCATGGAGATCACATGTGTTTAATGAAGATTGATGAAGATCCACTTGAAGATTGTGTTTCTAGGTTAAATGTAATTATTAGGTGTTATATCATGTTGGTAGGCTATATGACATAGGTTAGATTTCTTGTTAGTCTTAATGTGTCTCTTTTAATTTGTTAAAATGGGTTTTAACAGGTTAAAAGGCTTGTAGTATATAGCTTCTGGTATGTATGTATTCAATCAGTTGAATTATTTTTCAATCGACTGATTTCACTTAAGTTAAGTGAAATCAACTAACTGTACGGGAAATTCAACCCGCTGATTTCACTTAAACCAAACTATATATGTTGTGTTTTCGAAAGCAGATGTGTATTCTGAGTTTTTGAGCGTGAAATCTTGTCATTCATCACTGAAAAACTCTCTCTCTGCAATACACAACTGTAATGTGTTGATTGAAGATCTTGGTTGATCTTGGAGGCATTTTGGCTTGTGAATAGCTTGAAGAACACATGTATGGGTTGCTAGGGAGAGCCACCATCAGGTTTGGTTATTCTTGTGCCTCTGGTTGTTTGCGTGATGTGATTTCAGGTTTGTAACTTGGAGAGTGTTAGTCTAGATTGTTGAGTAAAAAATCTTGTGAGTTTCTTTGTTCAAAAGTGTAATATTGATGTGTGATTTATAAAACTTTGAATATAGTGGAAACCAGGCTCAAGTTGTCCTGATAAACTAGATATAGCTTTGTGATTGAGTGAACCAGTATAAAAACAATTATATAAATCTAAGAACTCAAGAAAACCAAGGAATCCACTCTTTGTTGTGCTTTAATGTGTTCTTATGTAATTTGAGGTTATATACTTGTTAGAAATATTGTTTGGAACAAATCTTGTATGTAAAAGTTTGTTGTTTGAGTTAAATATGAGAATTCTGCATTCTACATAAATTCCTAGGATTTTAGCTGACTAATTTGATATTTTAATCGATTGTTTCATAACTCAAGAGTACATTAGTCTGCTGTTTTATTTTTTGACTTGCAACTTTTACATTCTAATTCTCTAGTCTATTTGATTCAATTGAAAGGGGTTTTATGCTTTCGAAAAAGTTTTAAATAGCTAATTCACCCCCACCCTCTCCCTCCCTTCTTGGCTTAAATCACCATTTCAAAACTAACATGAAGGACACATTTTTTGTGATTAGGAGGAAGTAACTTGAGTGTTTCGTGATGGTGGAAAGGGGATTCTTTGAGAACTGAAAAAATGGAGTGGAAGATGGATGTAGAATGTGTTGGTGGTAGAATGGAGAAGACAAAGTTGTAGTGAGTGAAGATGGTGTGAGGTCGTGGAGTGGTTCATAAGTGGGGATCAACATTGTTGGAGATGATGGAGGAATGAAGAAAATTCCAAAACCCCATTTCTGAATATATATATATATATATATATATATATATATATATATATATATATATATATATATATATATATATATATATATATATATATATATATATATATATATACTTC
>Ga0214544_1007171_pt1 | contig 19825 bp, 8 predicted proteins | sample CNSS3metaG_FD_160074 | JGI IMG/M metagenome (GOLD analysis project Ga0214544, IMG submission 160074) | Root nodule microbial communities from cowpea collected in UCLA plant growth center, Los Angeles, California, USA - CNSS3 | ecosystem: Host-associated > Plants > Roots > Nodule | place: USA... | reverse complement strand
CTTTGGTATATTCATTTTTTATGAATATAGAAGAAAAATAATGTATTATGTGTTTTTTCATAACCGATTTTTAATTGTGACTTAACTATATTATATTTTTCCTTTAATATTTACACTTCTCAAATTTTTTAGTAATGTATGATAAATTATTTTTAATATTATTTTAAAAAATTGGTATATTGATGAAGAATAAAAGAATAAATTCATTATTCAAAAGTGATAAAAGTGAAATTATTCGTGAAGATGGAAACATGATAGATTATATTTTTCACAACATTATACTAAAGATCAAATTATTGGTTAGAGAAACCAATTCTTAAAATATTATATTAATGATCCAACAATCTAATGATTAAAGAATTATATTATTTTGGCCCCTCCAAAATTTGTGGATAAGATCCGTCATTGGTAGTTATATTATATGGTCCATTATGTTGTAGTTTGTCTATATATTAACCTACCTAACATTGAAAGAGTCAGATCATATATGCTATGCTTGTATAATCCTTATTGATAATTCCTTTAACTTTTGTTTCTAGTTTGAAACACTTGTTATATTTAAACTCTATAAAATCATTGCATTAAGTTATTATATGTGATTACCAAAAAAAAAAATTTATAAATCATTTCTTCCCATCACAACTTGTTACGAGATTTTGATTAATTTCTTAATCGGATAGTAGAAAAGTGAGTTAAGAAATTTCAATATGAAAACGAGAGTTGTTGCGTGGGTGGTACTGTTAATTAACCCTAAAATTATTCGTTTGTCAGTAACTGGAAAATGTCTATTCCAACAAACAAAATGAAAGCAGTGGCTTTGTTGCTGAAGCGTGTGAAGACAGCAAGGAGACAATTCCGTGAAAGGGGAAGAGATGAATCATTAGATGGGAATTTGGAAAAGTTAAGGAGAGAACTGAACAGGATAAGGAAGTTGTTCGAGAAAGTAAAGAATAACGAACAAGAACTACTTCACACTTTGTCAAAGGTTGATGGTCATCTTCGCAAGTTGGACAGCAAGAGGTTGAATCAAGACATGAATGACATTTGCAAAAGAATAAGAGATTCTGCTCAAAAGTTGCTTCCAAAGGGTGATTTTGATGACTCGTCCGTGGAGGAGGATGATGACGACAGAAGAGTAATATTACTGCACCCATCACGACCCTCTTCAAAACAACACAAGAATCAGTTGCCACAGCATAAGAAACTGAATATGAATCTGCGCGTCCTAGAAACTTATGAACGAAATTGTTTGTTGTCTCTCTTGGTTTTCCCTGAAGGAGCTGTTATAAAGAAAAGACAAACAATTTGTTGGTGGATTGGAGAGGGTTTTCTTGAAAGTACTAATCTGAAAACCGCAGAGGAAGAGGGTGAGGATGTGATAGATAAGCTTTTGAAATCGAATGTGATTTTAGCGTATGGTAATAGTGAGTGTCCCATTGTCAATAAATTTCAAATCAATCCTCTCGTGCGTCCTAAGTTGGTGATACTATCAACAGAAAATCACAGGAGTTATCCATTTCCTCTTAGGATACCCTACAGTCACATACGAAGTAAATGGTCACTACTTGAGCAGAAAAAAGTCATACTAGGTGAAAATAGTTTGAAACCTGAGAGTAGGATAAATACTATTTTTAATGTTGGTGCCAGTTATTTAAATTTTGGATCTCAATGGTTGGATAAAAGTATACAAAATTTAAAGGTGCTTCAGCTTGGTCGTTGGCAAGATTCTCCTTCACATCACATTGAAGTAGGGAGTGAAAAGTTTCTACAGAAGTTGCAGAATCAAAAGAATTTAACCTATTTAAGTCTTCGTGGGATATCAAGAATATCTGAGCTTCCACCCTCCATTACTCAACTTGAGAGGCTCCAAATTCTTGATCTGAAAGCATGCCACAATTTGGAGACACTGCCTAATGATATTTCATCGATGAAAAGTCTGACACATCTGATTTTATCCCAGTGTTATTTGTTGGAAGGCATGCCAAAAGGGATTGAGAAGCTCACACAGCTGCAAGTACTGGAGGGATACGTAGTAGGGAATTCCAGAAAGAGTCCACAAAGAATATCAGAGCTTGCAAATTTGAAAAATCTAAAGAGGCTCAGCATACATATAGGATCTGAGGCTGTGATCAAAGAAGGGGAGTTTGAAAGTTGGAGAGAGATGTTAGCCCTAGAACAACTGAAAATATCATGGGGTGTGTCTTGCAAGGGTTACAGTGATATTAAAGTAATCTTGCCTTTGAGATTGAAAAGGTTGCATCTTGAAGGTTTTCCAGGAGAGGAAATTCCAGAATGGCTAAAGCCTAGCAAGCTGCCCGAGGGATGCAAAGAGCTAAAACTAATGGGAGGAATGCTCAAAAGTATGAATCATGAAGATAATATCGGTTGGAGAATGGAGATAGTGCGTCTCATGTACTTAAAGAATTTGAAACTTGAGTTAACAAATTTGTCAAAGTTGTTTCCTTTGCTTAGGTATGCAGAAATAAAACAAAATTCCAAAAGAACTCAAATGCTGAGTTTGAATGAAGATAAATGAAATAGTTAATCTGTCATAAAATGAAGGATGCGTTTGAGCAAAACCTCTTCATTCTATCTCTGAACTACCTTTTGTTGTTCTCTCAAGTGTTTGATGCTTGGATATGAAGATTAGTTTGTATAAATAGAGGTCTCATTTGACCATGTACATGATTTTGCTTCGAAATATAGGTTTTCTTTTAGGGTCAAGCAGTGATTTCTACATTCCAGTAACTCAAATTTCAATTCGAATCATGCAAGTTAGAGTTAGATTTTGAACATATATCTGTCCTAGTTACAACAAACAACTTGGATTTAATTATTCTCAAATATTATGAAATTTCAGTCTGAATTACCATGCAGCACAACCGGTTTCTCTTACTTTGTTTGGCGTGTAAATCCTCTTACGTACAAATACATTAGTTTCTTTGTTAACATTTGACTTCTGTGTGTGTGTGTTTCTCTTCTGCTGGAAATTTTCAACATCGGCGATATACATACACACACATAGGAGAAAATTGAAATAATTATTATCCTGAGAAAAATCGAAACATTCTCAACTGAAGGGATGATATGAGGATAATGAAAGGTTTACATTTTACAGAAAATTAACTATATCAGATCCATAATGTAAGGAAACAAACTTGTTTAACAATACAATTTAAAATGTGAACTGTATAACTCAATCTTATAAAATTGATTTGTAATATGAATTTTACATCCACATGTGCAATCAAGATTTAAGCATGAGACCATGTAATATCCATCCATCCCCATTGGTTCATGGGGATGCCTAAGGCTTTCCACACAGCCATTGAGGCAACAACAACGTTGTTGGCACAAGGAGGTTGGTAGCCATGATGTTTATCACATCCCTGTGATGAGTCACATTCATCAACCACCATGGCCACCACACTTCTGCCACTGCCACTAATGGTGATGTTATGGAGGCACATGCTCTTGTGGTTGAACCATCCAGTGGAAAGTGCCACCACAGGTTTGTCATCAGAATGATATTGGTTGTCACATTTTGAAGGGCTGTCACCATCTCCACCCTTCTCAAAGCTGTTAAGAGTGAGATATGCTTTGGTGTGACTAGAGACTGGTGGTGAACATGTGTATGTGGGATATGTTTTTCCTGGCACACAACACAAATCATCCTCTTCATTGCAATGCCCTGAAGGGATCTTTCCACCTTTAACTCTGCCACTAGGGTGACATTTTTCAGCTTCAGTGTTCAAACAGTTCGACAGGAAGAGAAAGACCAGAAGAAGAAAGGTTGCTTTTGAGAGGAAATTAATCTTCATTTTCTATGCAGATTGTTTGGTTCTACTCTCTGTTCTTTAGAGTGCTTTGATGGAAGAATGAGAAGTTTATTTAAAGAGACTATGTTTAAACTATATGACAATTAACAGCAAGATGTAGTTCATTGTTTTAGGAACTGATGCTTTAGAAAAATGACAGAAACAACTATGTTCTGCTTTGTTCTTTCACAAAATGACAATTCACAGTATCCAAAAAAGTTTGTTTATTTCGCTCTCTGCATTCAATGGGTTGAGGAAACAACCAAAGGACATGTCAAAAGTTATGTAAATTTTGGGAATTGTAATTGCAATTTGTTTAGGTTAGTTGACTGGTAACTTGTGTTGTGCTGGTTAATACCAACCAATCATTTACTATTTGTTGGAGATAGTATATCAATTATGATCAAATGAACTAATCAAATCTTGAGTTAGATTCATAAATTACTTTCTAAGATTGATTGAAATATAGGTATAAATGTTGACTACAAATTCAACTTATTAGTAGTATGCAATCAGAAGTTTTGACGCTTCTTTATTAAATTTCCTTAAATATACTCGTTGATTTTGAAATCATGATTTTGTTTTTCATTTAATAAATCTTTTATAAATTGTTCACTTTTAACTGTTCAAAATATAAAACTAATAATGCATTTTAAATTCCAGGTGAATAACTAAAATCATATCACTCTTTACAAATAAATAATATTTATAGAAACTAATGAGTTATCATTTTAAAACCTAATTTTATATATCATTATGAAGAATATTCGAATGACCAACTCCGCATAACACCATTTATGATATTTTATTTGTCTAGTAAAAGCCATAATATCGAGCCTTGAATCCTTGAACCAGCACTCCGAAAATATAAAATCTTGAAAATCTTATCTGAGATTATATTCATAGCATTAAGATATTAGTTTTCCAGAGTTTTTCATTTTCCACTATTACTGTAGAATAGTATTATTAAATTGTTGTAAATAAGTATAAATTTAATATCATGAAACTAGTTTTATAAAATCAAGTTAAATTTAAATTTATTTTCAACTTTATTAACTTTTAAATCCATGATAAATTTAAATAATTTAAGACTTTATTAAATTTAAATGTTTATTATTAGGCAGAGAAATAGTTTCTGTAGGAGCTTATGCCCTGGGATTACAGGGGTTCTCCTCTGTACTCTGTAAAAGTTTTATTTTCAATCTAAGACAAATTTCGACCTACACTGAGTTGGGTTCCTAACAGTTTTTTTCACAAACATAACAAAACAGAACACCAAAGTCAGGACCTAATTCTATATTCAAATGACTGCGAAACACCTAAAAACCTTTTCAATGGCTATCTAATCCAAAGAGGAGAACCAAATGTTCATTCTACAGTCTTTCCTTATCATTAAATATGATAGAGTATTTAAAAGCTGAAAAAGTGACTTCAGCAATACGCATGGACTACAAAAAATACAGATCAAAACATAGAAATACATTAAAAACAGCATATATAAAAATAGAAGTTCCCTAATCTTTGATAGCTCGTTCAAAAGTTGCTGAAACAGGAAGGAGCATGAAGCGAAGAAATCATAATCATGGATCATTCAACTTCTACAAATTATTGCAATATTTTTTCTTTGAGAGCATCTGATTGCAATCCTTTGCTTAAACTTATAAATTCACTCAGAAATACATTAAGGATAGCTAATATACAACTAACCAAGAGACCGGAAAAGGCCATTGATTGGTTTTCGCAATTTTACAATGAACCACGAACAAAATCTTTTAATCGTTTCAATGACAATTTCATGAATGGGATATATATGCAACACTACCTGCAGAGATATCCCATCCTCCCCCCATGCTGCAGGGGGGGAAATTAGAAACTAATAAACTAAATCCAAAAAGATACGAAATCACCCTGCTTTAGATCCCTCACTTGTAGATTTCAGTCCAACGTTCTTCCTCAAAAATTCAGACAACCTTGCACTAGCAGCACGACCTCTTTCTAGGCAGTGAAGATAATCATCCGCTACAAAAAAATTAAACAGAAAACTATTTAGATCATGGTAAACACCCTCTTTTGATTTTATCATGCTTTATTATATATATATATATATATATATATATATATATATATATATATATATATATATATATATATATATATATATATATATATATATATAAATATATATATATATATATTCCTTATATTTGTATTCCTTCCATTAGGGAGTACTATTCTTTCCAATCCAAGTTTTCAAAATGATGTTTCTAGTCTCCAGGCTTAGATGGCGTTAGTAACATAGCTGATATGAATAGCATGTGTTCAAGTCCACACATGGTAGTTGGTATTTTGTTTTAGGAAGTGGAATTTCGAATTATTTTGGTAGATGTGATAAATAAGAAAAACTATGCATTAAATACAAGGGAGGAGACAGGCCAAAGTAGCATCAATAGAAGAAAAATAACAGCGGAGCAAGATTTAAGGTACAATCTATACAGGTAGAAAGCATCCACAAGGGTTATGATTTAAGGTACAATCTATACAACCCTTTTTCTTCTTTTTTGGTTTCCGTTCTAATAGTTCTTTATTCCAGTGTTGTTATTGGATATAAGAGGCTCTTCTAATGTTACAAAAAATATAATCCTGATTAAAAAAAAAAACAACTAAAAATGTAATCCTCATATTACGTTTGCATCATAATTCAGAGTAATGCCTTTAGCACCCTACTTAAATTCCACCACCTCAACCATCAGTTCATCATGACCATACATACATGCAATATCATTGCTAACTTGACGTTTCAAGAGCTCAAGGCGAGCAATAGTACTTTCCTTCTCTCCAAAAGGAGAAAAATATAATGCTTCCCCATCGTTTTTTTCATCTTGTGCTTTGGTGAATATAATGCATTACATTTATTTGTATGAACTTTACAAAAAATCACCTTCAATAATTTGAATTTGATTTAGCATTAGAGGAAATTAGAATTAAAAAATAACTTGATTAAGTAAAAAAAAAAAATTCCTCAGATAATTTGAATTTGATTTAGCATTAGAGGAAATTAGAATTAAAAAATAACTTGATTAAGTAAAAAAAAAATATTCCTCTGATCTTCAATTAAACTTTTTTTGGTTAACAAAAAATGGTCCAGAAAATATTTCAGTGGTTTACTTTGGATTTTTATTCCTTAGGATTAGTAACAAAATTAACAATAAACACTCCATACATTGATTATCACTCATTAGGATTAGGTGATAAAAGGTCTTTAATTTTTATTTTGATAGACTTAAAAGTACTTGCCAAAAAGCTTGAAGTTTTTATTTGCATAATAAATTTAGGGTAATTGTCTCAGGACAGGAGTAAGAGACGAGGTCTAGGGTTCAGTTTAGTTTCCACATAGCATACAATTAATTCCCAAACTTCATATGGTTAAAATGTTGTTTGTTTTTTCCAATGTTTACCCAGAATGCAATACAATTGGTGGTGGCTCCACTCATTTTCATAGTCACAACAATCACGGTAGAAGAGAAAACCAACACAAGCACAATCTAAGCATATGCTTAAGCAATAATAGGAAATGTTAAAATAGGTATTTATGGAACAAACAACATTGAAGGAACTGAATATGAAAAGTTAAAGAAAGTGTTGCAGAATACCTGACATAGCACCTTGCGTAACAGATGTCATGATTCCATGTGCCATAGGCTCACTACCCACCTGCAATGATCTATCGGGTAGGACTGAAACAATAGCATTTGGAAAAACTAAATTGGCCAGTGCTTTTAGTTTCTGCCACAAGATTAAAAAGCATTAAATTAGATTTATGTGCAAGAAGAATGAGACCTGCGACTCCAATAAAAGAAATCGCCAGTGCTACAGGGTCAAGAAAACATTAACTATACAATTATTATGGGTTTAGGGCAAAAAATATATATCATGGGTTGAGTTCCACTAACTAAGCCTCGCAGCATGTCATTAACTAAATGCATGCTTGAAGTTTTTGAATATAAAACACAAACTGACTATTGGATGCACAATTAGTTACTAGTCAGAATGTGGACTGCTAGCATATAATTTAACACATAACTGGGATATTACCTTTGCCAAAGTACAAAAAGGTTGCCAATGTTACAAGAAAACCAAATTCCCATTAATCATGAATTTAAAGACTCCAATCTTATAATTTTAACATGGAAGAATAAAGATCTGTTGACTAAAGTGAGGATAACGTAATTTATTTAGCCTTATAACATTAATGGCAAAAGGCTTGTAATGACACCAATAACTAAAATGGGCAACAAAGGTTTAGCGACATTTATAAATATTATCCACAAGGCATGCAGAATACAAATGAGTAAAATGTAGACCAAATTATACTCAGCTGACTAAATTCCCAAGAAAATTTGATGGAAATAAAATGAAATTTTAACCAAAAACGATTCCACTAACCTCCTCTTCATCTTTGGTTGGATCCAATAAAATAGAACCACTATCTGTTACAGAACAACATATTGCCACTGAAGAGACAAGGATGAGAATTCATTATTATTAATAGAATGAAAACATAGAAATAAACCAAGAGACAAACTAACTAGTCTAGATTACCAGCAAGATGCTTCAGGGGAATTCCAGCATCAACAAGCGCAGCACATGCAGCATTTATTGCACATGGAAGGAGCTATAGATTCAGTTAAGTCAAGAAAAAGGAGCAAAAAAAACAGAAGCATATATTTTAAATATTGATCTCTTTAGGTATCCACCCCTCGTGTAATAAACCGTAAAATCAAACTGAAAAGTATTTGATGGAATTGATGGTAATCTAATTTGTTCTTTCATACTCCTATGCAAGTAATAACTCCCCCCTGAACAGAATAACCGTATACCAGTCCACTACCCACCACCCATCTAATTTGTTCTTTCAGAAATACCCATAAAATTGGATTAGAAAAATAGCAGTAATCTTTCACAGAGAAATAAAGAACTATTACAGAACCACATGCATCACAAAGGACTGGTCTTTTCCTTCAAGTTTGAAGAGAGTATAACAATGGTCAAATAAAATAATGGACCAGCATTAACCACTTAAAATGGGGTTAAAATAGAAACACAAGTTGTGTTGTACATCCACCATCAGTCTAAAATCCTAAGGGAATACATATACATGTCACAATGAATCAAATCAAACCATAAAGTGAAGAATGCCCAAATTAAAAGGGAGGTTGAAGTAAAAGTACACAATATCATAACCTTAAGGGTCTGTTTAGTGTAGAAATAAAGTGAATAAATATAAAAATGATAATTGAAAAAAAAAAGTAAGAAATAAAGAAAAATTAACTTTATTTCGTTGGAGAGAAATAGAGAAGAAACCAGGAGAGAGATAGAGAGATGAACAGACTAAGGTAACAAAATAAAGTGAAAAAGTATTGGTGGGAGCAATTCACCTTTTAATTTTCTCCTTCCTATTTCTATAATATACCAAACAACCGATTCAAATTCATCAACCCTATTTCCACTCCTTCCCCCACCCAAACATATCATAAAAAAAACAATTATCATATCAAACATATTAGAACTGAACTTTTAAGTAGGATACAGCCCCATCATCATTGAGAACCTGCAGTAGTATCAATGAGTGAAGAGTTAAGTTATCGATCAACACAAATAACATATATCATAATATATTTACAAACAAATCAGCAATGGGAATAAACATGAGAGGGCAAGAAAATAAAATTCCAATTTTAACTGACAACATTCACACAAAACAACAGCAGAAGAGAATAGTTATTATCCTGGTAAAAAAATAAAATGAAATAAAGCATAGCTGCATTGCACCAAGTTCTTTGAGTTTAACAAATTACAAAATACGTAACAAACCATATTTCCAGTACTGAGAACAAAACTTGCCTGGACAATAACTGAAGTTGTGGTGTTCGGATATATCGTTCGAATGCAAATGCTTTCCAAAGTCTTCTTCAATATCATCTCATACTCCTTCTCCACTTTTCCTAAACCATGGAAAACAGATATTAAATTTTATTTTAAAATGAAAAGAAAGAGATGAGTTTAGCATTGTTCCAACCAATTTGTCCAGTCTTCGGCTTCCAAATAACTTCAATGGATGCTTTTACAGGATTTTCATTCTTCTTGGTCCCAGCTTTGGGTCCATAAACAGCAGCAAGCACTTTGGTTTCTCCTTGAGCCCAACTGGACGAGCCATGGGCACGATGCAGGACAGAACATGAGCAGGCCAGGGGTCTAAGTTGATTAGGACTCCGGCCGTCAGGTCTATCAATCTCCATTGAAATCCCAATCCTTACGCCCCACCTTGGGGAACCCAAATACCAGAACGAGTGAACTCAAAAAGAAGAAACAAGAGGAAAGATGCACTGTCAACCTTGCACTGCTGGAAAACCAAAGGAGGCAGAATAAAATGGTTAAAACAAAAGACTGCCAAAACTATAGCAAAATGTACCAGTTGAGAAATGGAAAACAACATAAACTTTTGCAGCAATCAAGGAAAAATTGTTACTTCCAAAGTAAAAGTATTTTTGTCCCTCCAACTTCAGTCCAAACATACACTAAATTAACCAGTTTCCTAATCATATTTAACTCAAAGGCTAATCCAGAAGAACAAACAATTAAAGCTCACCATATGAACCCAAACACAATGCATTGAAAGAAAAAAAAAAAAAAAACAAAACAATGCAAATCTATGAATAGGCACAGAATAAAACCCTTGACTCTCTCACTTCCCGAATTCTCAGCCCCGACACCGCCGCACTCGAAGCCACTGAGAGAAGCTCCCATGAACAAAAGCATCAATGCAGAAAATTTTAAAGAGAAATTGATGAAGAGAAATAGTGGAGTGAGTACCTGAAATTAGCGAATCTACAGAGTTCAGAAGTTTGGTGCGAATTCAAAGTGCAACTGTAAACATGTACCAATGAACAAGTCCTTGAGTCTGAGACCAGGACAAAACCTAATTCACAAAACCAAAACAAAAAGTGTTTGACTAGGGTGAAGTTAAATACAAAAAATAATAAAGGGATTCTTTTAATGGTATCCATGTTCTTATTATTTTATCTTCTATAATCATTTTTTAAAATTAAAATAATTAACATAATAAAAAATTTATCTATTAAATAAATAAAACTATCTATAACAAAATTATGAAAATATTTATATGATCTATAACATTAATAAATAATTTTTTTATATATATAAATGTTTATTATATTATCTTTTAAATAATTTTTTTCTAAAATTAAAAAATCTATAAAATAAATCAAACTATCTAAAATAAAATTATAGAAATATTTATATTTATTTTTATAATTCAATTTTATGAAATATTTTTTTAATAAATTATTATAGTAATATTTCTTTTTTACTTTTTTGTCATCGTAAAAAAAATAAACACAGATTCAGTTAATAATATTAAAATAATCAAGTATATCTATAACTTAATTTTCTTTATGTCTAACTTAAGATATAATGATTGTTTTTAGTCCCATTGATAATAACCATATTATATTTATTTACAATCAATATTATTTTATAAAATAATAATTGTATTTTTTAAATAAAAAATATTATTTTTAAAAAATACATACATACGCAATAATTTATATTTAAATAATTATATTAAAACTAAAATTAATTTATGAATACGAGGTCATATAGATCTTTCAGGAACCAATCTTTAGGCCACTAAATTAAAGGCCGAACAAATTGCCAATAAAGGGATCGAATCATCCAACAAAATAGAAGGGCCAATTGTAATTGTGTTTTACAAGAGTAAAGAGTATACTTATCTATAAGAAAAACATTTGAGGTACTTAAAAAAAATGTATGATCTCTGGAAAATATGATTGGTAGTATTTTGATAAATGTGGTATTTTTTATGAAATTAAAAAAAAATAATGAACTTAATAACATTATCAATCACTATAAAATTATACATTTTTATATTTGAATTTAGAAGAAATATTATGTAAAAAAAATATTGTTCTTTAGTTATTCGTATTTCATCATCAACATAAATTTGTTTATTTTCATAATAATTATTTTAACAAATATATAATAAACATTTACTTAAGTCTGCATTTTGATCTTGAAAATTTGATGCGGACTTAATTGAGATCCAGACTTATAGAATTTTAGGAGTCATATTACAATATAAAATATTACAGGTCATATAATTATAGTATCGAAAATTATGAGTGCTGAAAATTTTTTGAGATTTTGAAAATATGAAAGATATGATATATATGATACATATATGCTATATGTTATAGGAAGAACTTGTTATTTTATTTATTTTATTCATATACTATATATATATATATATAACAAAGTGTAATAGAATACAAGATGTAAGTAATTGGTCTGGATGAAGTTGAAGTTGACTAACACAAATTATCTTCAACTTATTAGAAAGTGTTATCAACCTTGATATCAATGTGCGCTCTTTACCCTCCGTCTTTTACAAATGATCAATCAACAATCATACATCAATGAGTGGAAAATAATTGCCACATGACTTTTTTAAAATAAAGTCACAAAATTATTGATTCGATAATTTTCTCTTTCCAAATGTGGATTTATACGAGATGTGAACTTAAATAAATGTGTACTAAATGTTTAGCGTAAGTAATATATTTTTTAATACATGAGAATTTTAGATTTTCTTAAATTAATTCACTCTTATCTTAATTACTGATTTAGTTTTTATACTTGTTTAGAATATAATTATCGATATTATTTTTTAACATAATAATAGATATAATGTATAATTTTAATTTTATTGGGAATTACACTCAAAACTTTAACTATGAAATGTATTGCAAGAGTAAACATTTATGAATAGACTAAAATAAATTTTTATTTTAAGGTCAATAATTTTCTTTTATACCTAACACGAATTATTAACTTTAGGCTTAATAGATTTTTGTCTTTTTAGCAATAATTCAATAGTTTTTTTCTGTATTTACGTCATCCTCATATTATTTACAAAAAAATCAATGTAATCTCTTTAATTAATATTGAATTTCTTTTATAAGAACCATTGAGTCAAAAATAAATAAAAAAATACATTAGAAATATAGTAACAAAAAATATTGTTAAACCATACTTTTAATATGACTATTGAGTCTCTCAGAAAAAAATTGTGAAACAAATTCAATAAATATAGATAAGTCATATCATATAAGATATCAATATAAATTGAGAACAAGTAGCCATAGAAATTCACTAGGAATTTATATATTATTAACTTAAAATATTCACAAAAATTTAAATTAAACACATCTTTGATATTTAAATTGAAAATTTAATAATATACTTGAACATTTATTAATAATTATAAATTTATAGTAGAATAACAAAATGATATTTTCAATTGATTCATGCTTTTTAAGAAAAAAGTGAATTTTGCTCTTCAAGCAAATCATACAAAACATATCCGATCTGGTTTTGCAAGTCATGATAATTGGTTCCTTTTTTCCCTTTCTGCTGATGAGGACGTTTTTTTGGTGATGCGTTGCAAGCTTATGGATGAAGAAATCTTTATATATAAACTAACAAATGTTGTTTAAGATTCATATAAACTTTTGTGACTTTTGTGACTTTTGTGCATTTTATGTATTACATCATGTCGGCATTTTAAATATATTTCTTTGCTCTTCACCTGTTACGTATATAGCCATTTGTGATAAGTATACATAACATCACACTTGCACATTAAACTAAAGTAAAATAATCAAAGTTCAACAACTCGATCCACATAAAAATGAAGATGCAGTCTCTATGAAAAAAGTTGGTAAAACATCACACTCAATAGTCCTTTTCGCGAAAATTATAAAAATGAACAAGTGTGTGTTTATTTGTCTATTTAACCTCTATTGTCCACATTCTAATCATCACTTTAATTTCTTATCATACCTGATACTTTATTATTGGATAAAAGTACTGCAGAAACATTTTAGACTGTACATAAATTCTTTACTCAAAATATTCCAATTTTCTTCTTTTTACCTGCCAGCAGTTTCACTACAAGCATCTGATGTAATCCTTAATGCAGAACAGAAAACAATACTATAAAATAAATAGCACATGTGAGTTGTTCACAGAAAGTGTACATTTGAATCAACAACCATGAGTCAGAGAACAAGACTAAAAGGGCTTACACCAGATTCAGATATTGGCAGCAGAAAAACCTGTTTGCAGAAACTAAGGTTCTATTTTAAATATCTACAGCATGGTATCTGTGAGAGCAGGCAACCTGCGGAAGAAATTGACCGGTGCTCCTGGTGTCTTGCCCCTAAGCTTAGGGTGTCTGATTAGGTAAAGTCCTGATACAATAAACAGCAACTTTGGTGGTATCACATACAAAACTATGGCAGTCACAAGGCACACCACCATGAATATGGAAGTGGCACGTGGATCCCTCCAATTCAGAAGAGCTTGAACTCTTTCTCCTTGAGTTGCTATCTGTCCAACAACACTTTGAACCTTCCCTGCTAAACTTCTCAACCTGTCATATCTCCAACGCACTATATCTGCACTCTTTGTGGTTGGAAAAGTGTCCATCTCCTCATCAAACTCCTCAGGAGTTGTTATATCAGCACAAGACAGCTTAGCATTCATGTGAGGAGGGTATCTTGAACGGGACCTCCATTTCCACATTCCATACACAAACAAGTATAGGAAAATTGTGGGTAGAATAAGTTCTGGGAGACACACAAACATTGAGTACAGAATGTGCACCAGCACTGTCACAAAAGAGTTCTTCCATTTGGCAACTTCTCCAAACCAATCTGCAATCTCAAATACGAAGGAAAACACATCCCTCAGACGGTTGAAGTTGGCCTTACTCCGCCGCATGCTCCATAGGTGAGAGTCTGTGTCTGACATGTACTCAACCACTTCCTTTCTCAGAGGGGGTTCTGCCCTGCCTAGTCTAGCTGCCACAATGAGCACAGCCTGAAGTCTCAGCCTTTCCTGGTCAATGATGCTAAGGGGCTTTGTGTAGTGCATTTTTGGCAAATGGGGTTTGAAATACAAACTCATCATGTTAAACATTGAGTTGCATGAGAAACGTATGGCCAAGTGCACTTCACCATACTTCTTGAGACCAGAGTTTTGCAGCGATAATAGTGGATATTTGTGAGTGTAAACGCGGTCAGTTTCTAGAGTTGAGATCCTTATCCGAACCTTTCCAATCTTAGAATCCTTGTTACCGTTTGAAGAATTGTGAATCTGAGCATTATCAAATACCCCCAAGGTGAGAACTGTAGCTGTATCATAAACTTCCCAAGTGTACTGCTCATGGAACTTTGGGGTTAGACTGTTAACAATGGTTCTGGTGCGCACCCATTTAAGGCCATACTTTGCCACACAGTATGTATCTGATGTTCCCCTTCCATCCCTAGTTTTGGGTGGTAATAACACATCAACATTCAAAATACCAAGTTCTAAGACACCAATTGGCTTCTTCCAAAGCATCCTTGTGGATGGCCTGAGATCACTACTGTAATAAGTTGACTCGTCTAGGACGTGGTATCCACCGTCAAGATAGGCAATGACATGGATTCTGCTGAAGAACTTGTCCTTATCCTTCTCTGACTCTTTCTTTTTCCCTTGCTCCTCCATAGCAGATGTCATGGACTTCTCAAGAAGAAACCAACCACTACGGACATCTTTATCATCAATGCGCTTTTCAATTTTGCTTATAGGAAGAACAACATTGCCTATAGTCTCATCCTTGTTACCAACGCGATCTTCAACTGTAAAGATCAAAGACTCTTCAAAAGGTTCTGCAGCAACAAACAACGCACTATGATTCCACTGAGGGTTCACGCCCTTTACTGGCTTTGTCTTTGAAATCTGGTTTCCAATTTGTACCTTAACACTGGCATCTGGAAGTTTAGACTTGTCAGATGCAACCAAGTCCTGTGCCTCGACCACTTTGACTCGTACATACCATAATCTCGGGGACATGTAAACTTTTGATCGAATCTGAGAATAGTTTGATATAGTGCTTCCATCAGGGATAACTACTGCATCAGAATGCCAAGCATCTTGAAAAGCCTCATCAGCTTGTGTGCCTCTCCAAACAGCAAGCATCAACTCTCCTTTCTTTTCTCCATTTTTGTTTTCAATCCTATACCACTGGGGAGCCAATGGACTATCAGGTGGAATACGTCTAGGAACTTCATACATGTCAAACCACACTTTTCCAACAGTATCATCTGATATTCGGTCCTTGTCTTTGACTGTAACTTCTAGTATAGAGGATTGTTGATTCTCCTCGGCAAAGGCAAACACCTTGTTCCATTCAGGGTTTTGGTTTTTCTCAAAGTGATTGGTAGTTCCTCTAAAATTTCCCATCTTGACCTCCACATAGGGGTCAAGGCTACCTGTGATATCCATTGAAGGAAGGTCACGGGCTTTCACAACTCTTACAAAAAGGTACTTCATTGATTCAACAAGGTCATGGCTGCTGGATGTGATTGGCTTGCTCCCGCGAATGACCCTTCCACCAACAACTTTTCCCCCTCCAAGAGTAGGGCTTGTTTCTTTCACTCCAAAGTCTTGTGCACCAGGAAATGCTTGAACAACTTTTGGAGGAGTCGGTGAGGATTTCATCTCATGAATCCCAAAGGTTACACTTGGCTTGGCATCTGCTGCAGGCTTTGACTGCTGCTTTTGTTCATTACTTGATTTTGCAACGTTATGAAACGTGTGCCTTGACTCAGTTTTCTTTCTAGACCCGTTCTTGGGGATTGAGTTTGTAAATGATACTGGAGGTGGTGTTTCGTCTTGTGCTATATCTCGGACTTTATCAGAAAAAGATTCTACAGCAGGAAGAGGGTTTGAGGCTCTTATAGAAGGGTCATCTGTAACAAAAACCTTCAAACCAATCTCTCCTTTGGAGCGGGAAAAAACGCTTTTCTTTTCCAGAGGGTAGTGCAAAAGAGCAGCATCAGAATACGTAACAAATGAGGTTCCAGTGAGCCTGACCTTCCCCAGGAGTATTTTGGAGGCATTGGTTTTGTTGTAGTGGAAGATGCAGGCATCAAGAGTGAGGTTTGGTAACTTGCTTGGATCAGTAATGGTGAAGTAAAAGCTTTCATTCCACACAGGACTCAGATCTTTATCCTTAGTTGTTGTCCGAAATCTCTGGCCATCAAAGTGAAGTTCCACAAAAGTACTTGATGAACCTTGCCCATCTTTGGGAACAAGGTCATGAGCATTCACAACTTCTACTCCTAGTTTGAGGTTGTTCATCGCCAATCAGTAGCTGCCAGAAAAGGTCTGACAGAGACAAGATATACTGATTAGTACCGGAGGAAAGAAAAACCAGTTAGCTTCAATATGAATATTATAATGTATCAATTATTATAAATTTCAATATATGTATTGTGCATAAACAAATTAACAACCAAGTTTTTGTTATGTATCAGGCAGTGCATAGGTAACCAAGTGTCAGTTTCAAATTCAGTGTGAAATGATGGATTTTGATGCAGCATGTTGGTTTAATGAAACAGGTTAAATGGTCAGAGGAATCATCATAAGCAAACATGCTAATTACATAATCAGAGATGTCCTCAAATTACCTTAGTTTGGATCATTACATATATCTATGGAATGGTCAGTTTTCATTTTTATTTTATTTTATCTCTTTTTCTAGCGGTAATGGTTAGAAATCATGTGAAAGCATAAATTACTCCAGTCAAATCCCATCTAAACAGTTGATATCATATCTAAAATTGGAAAGAAAAACAACACGAATTATGAATTACTGTTATTAAGTTTTTCCAATCATAAATAGAAGCAGATATGGAAAGACGTAACAAATAAAGAAAGGAAAATTGTCGTGAAAAGCAAGTAAACTTAACAGAGAACATTAAAGCAGCAGGGAAGATTCTAAAAGCATCAACCAAATAATCCTTCAACTGTCTTCTCCGCGACCAAAAGGCAATACAAGAATAAAGAATAAAACCCTTTTGTTTTATGCTTATTACAGAACACAAAAAGGCGTATAAACTCTTTGTGTGTTGACTTCAATACAGAGGATTGAGACAAGAAGCTTCAGGTTACATAAAGCATAAGAAAAACATTCAAAAGATGTTTGAACTCCAAGCATGGAACTAAACTAGTCCCTTGTGTTCAACTCTAGTTTTAGCCTTCTAAATGAAAATAAACACACACAAAAAATTTAAAAATTGAAATTAGAACAAAAGTCAAAAGTGATGATCAGTGAAGCAGAGAAGGTGCTTTACACTGAACCTTTGCAAAACAAAAACAAAAGTTGTTGTACACATTCTCAATGACCAACAATCTCACACCTTAACATCGAAAAGCTCAAACTTTTTGTTTCTCACATTTATATTCCTTCTGATACAATCTTCTTCTAGACATGATCAGGTACTAAAAGTTGATACTTTCTCAAAGATTCAAGCTTTGAAGACTATATACTTTCACTAGAAATCAACAAAATGTTCCACACACTCAGAATGGAAAAACGAAAAGAAACGCACCTGGGAGTTTTAAGTAAGACCTGAAAGAAGAAGAGGAAGAAAAACAGGGCTTTTTGGTGGTTGGAAAAAACAGAGAGATCAGAGCAAATATGAAGGCAGAGACTTTTAAAAAACAAGGAAAAGGATAAGTGACTTCTGGGATGGTTCGCACGTTAAATGGAGAAAGTCGTTGAAAACGAGTGAAATTGGAAACATGGACAAGGCAATTGAATTTTCCAATGTCTTTTATATTTGCTGGGAAAGAGAAAGAGAGAGAATGCAATTGTAAGAACTGTCGTCTGTTTCAGTTTGTTCTGTTGTTTAAGACAACCTTCCTCGTTTCAGTTTTTCTCTTCCAACCCCTGTCTTACACGTGTCAACGTTATTTCTTTATTCAAATTATTACTGTTATTATTTTTTTCTTCTTCTTATTTTATATTCACAATAAATAAATAGCTATATACTTCAAACAAAAATTATTTTTTAATGATACGATTGTGGTCTTGATAAAAATAATTCTATAATTTTATCCTAAAATATCTAAAATAGACGTTTACTTTTGCGTAATAATTTTATTGGTGATGATACGGTGACTTCAATATTGCCTTTATTTTATCTTGAAACAATAAAACTAGTAATGTTGGTTAAATAAAATATAGAGGGTGGTCTGTAATACATTATAATATTAAAATATGAGTAATTTGTAATATATTATGCTACTAAAATATGTGTAGTTATTTTTAGTATTTACGTAATCTATTTTTTACTTTTTGTAATATTAAAATATAACTAAAGGTAAAGTACAAATATAAATATTTTTATATCTCGTACAAAAATAATATATATATATATATATATATATATATATATATATATATATATATATATATATATATTTTAAATAAATGAATATTTTTATATATTGTTAAAAATACATAATTTTATTTTCCTTTTATACTAAAAAAGATAGTTTGTTTCCTTAATGCAAAAATCTATTCCTTACACTGTCCTTAACTAGTTATATGCTTTTAACATAAAATCAAATGAATATTTCTTGTTCTATTAATTCTTATTCCTGTTCTTATATTCTTATTCCCCCTATACATGACAAATGAAAGAAATTTAAATCTTTAAAGTAAAAAGTATTTATCTGCATTAAAAAGAAAAAGATCAAAATAAAAAATTACAATATGATCAAAACAAAATTTATTTATTTTATAAAAAATAACATTAGTTTCCAATTCTTGAGATGAAAAAAAAGAGAAACATTGCAAGAACCAAAACTAAAATTTGTTGATCCCATAGAAGCCAAGATATATTCGAGTGCTAATGAAATAAAACATTTTTTAATAATTTTCAATTTATTATAATGATATAAAAATATAACATAACATTATCTTTTTCATGTCTTAGCCTATAATATTGTTGACTCTTTATAAGCATAGCTATTGTTTTTGTGTGGTTTAACATATGTTTTTTTTTTTTTTT
>Ga0214544_1007170_pt1 | contig 19826 bp, 9 predicted proteins | sample CNSS3metaG_FD_160074 | JGI IMG/M metagenome (GOLD analysis project Ga0214544, IMG submission 160074) | Root nodule microbial communities from cowpea collected in UCLA plant growth center, Los Angeles, California, USA - CNSS3 | ecosystem: Host-associated > Plants > Roots > Nodule | place: USA... | reverse complement strand
TATATATATATATAGTAAAATGTAATAATGAAAGATTGAATTGTTCTTTTAGAGAATATTGACACTTATCATATCAGTCAAAAACCTTCAAAGAACTTAATTTTAAAAATCTCCTATTTGAAAATTTTCTGAATACTCTTATATTAATTGATCTAATAGCACATTACATTTAGATCTCAATAACATAGTACATGTACCGGGAGCACAGATTTTTTTTTTTAATAAATACTCAACACCATTAAATTATACTAAAAAAAACTATACAAATAGATTTATGATAAGTACATATATTTTGAAAAGATTTTCAAAGGATGAGCTTTTATGATTAAAATCCTACAACAACATTTCAAGGGATGTAGCAGATGGAGAATTGTTCTACTAGTCTACTTTCTACCTAAACTTCAAGTCTTACCTACCTTTCTATGAGCAAAAATAGAATTACTTTTCATTTCCTGTTAAATTCCCCTTAATATTTTCCCCTGATTGGATGAAAAGTGAACATGCCATGACTTGGTGATTTGAATAAAAGAAAAAGTGTAAGAATAATAACACACATGAAAGAAGAAAAGAAGAGAATTTGATGAAAATTCCCATAAGAGAAACTGTGTAAAAGAGAGGCATAATAGTAAGTGATCGTGTGGCCTAGGGTTGCACAATTACACACCTTTTAAGAAAGAAGAAAAGTAGGATTCAGTTGGACTAGATTCCCACTAGGGTCAAAAGTGTTGCATCTGATTTGGTGCCCCTTTCGTTTATCAAATCTCGTAAGTTTTCAGAAAAAGTTTAGATAATTGCGAGATTTTTAGCCTTTTTTTTTTCTTCATAATAAAGTGATGATGAATAATAATCTTATACAACAAGCCAATACAAAGCATCTACTGTAACAACGTTAACTGCAATTAGGTGGCTTTAGGATCATCAATTATTAGCAACGTTAACCTCAATTAGGTCACTTTTAGGATGTTCAATTTCTCATAAAGTCCTGATAATGCCACTTTCTGTAGAAAAAAAAACAACAATAAACAGTAACAAGTTTTAAACATTATGAACGTTGTCTAATTCCTTTTTAAGAAACTCTTAAAAGAACTCTGCTAAGAAAAAGCTTATACCTTGTAGAGAATAGTTACAATTATATCATAGATTTAAGCATTTTATACAAAATTTCACTTAAACGCAAAGGTTGCTAAAAGTACTGTTAAACTAATTTCTAAATTTTACAATTAATTACATATTATTACTTAAACATTATTTCATTTAATTTCACTTATTAAAAGCATATATTTTTTTTCTTAAACAACGTTGCTCAGGTTTAAACAACCTTTTATAATCAAACGCATTGGAGATATTTGCTTTAATGACCAACCTTACCAAACGTGTCTTGCTTTTCTTAAAATTTTGTTTTTCTTAATAAGGAAGACTGGACTAATGTTAAGTGTTTGAACCTTGGAGTGAATCTCATTGAAAAAGAGTGGTAAATCTGATAACAGGTGAACCAAAAAATTAGAAAATAGTAAAGAAGAAGCAGAATGGAAACAACGGGGCAATAAATTATGAAGGGGAGCAAGCTTGGATAACAGGGAGACACCCGGGAGAAAAGAAAAGGAAAAACCAAAATATGTATGCTGGTACAGAAAATTCATCACACTCATTTTTCATTTGAGTCTCGAGTGTAACTATAAACATTTGAACCATGTAAAAGAGACATGCTTAGAACATTTAATACTTTTAGCTCAACACCTCAAGCCCCCAAAGGCATAGCAGATTCAGGTTTCAAGCGGTTTAATCGGACAGTTCCAAGTAAGTACTCTGGCAGCTCTGATTCTTCTTTTGCCTGCGAACACCACATCACTAAGTATAAGAATTATGTTACAAGGTAGATGAATCATAGACCAAACAAATTGATGGGTTGTTTTTCTTAGAGATGTTCATTATGGAGACATTAAAAGTCTAACTTACATGAAAGATTGACATCACTTTTAATCAAACTTTGAAATAATTGGTTTGTGGATCTTTATTCTTATATAGTATCTAGGACATAGACTTACACTTGGATTATTTCCGACGTAAATCACATAATTGTACATTTTTTATAACATCATGAGTCTAATTGAAAGGAGCATGGAAAAAATTGATAGTTTGTCCATAATATTATGATCAAAAGGAACAAACCTCTATCAAAATTGCAAGGTCAACGACCAGGCTTGTGACATATCCCAGAACAAGGCCAATGACACTTCTAGCTACAGAAGATGATCCAATATCTACATCTATCTGCATAACACGGAAAACACTATCAAAGCATAATCTACCAAACAGATTATGACAATGCCAGAGAAGTTACAAATTATTGCACACAATTTCAACAGTACAGAATTGGGTTGAAATTTACAAAAGTACTACGAAGGTTGTTAAACACTAAACTTGTAATATAAACTCTGGGTCTATCGAGGGAAAAATTCATTGGAGAAACACACCACCAATGAAACCTGAGTCCAATTCAAGTCAAGTATCGATACCATCTTTAACCCAAAAGTTTAAGATAATAGATTTATAGATCTTTATTTTTATAGTATTCAACTTTTTTATTTTTATCCAATATAAAATTTAGACTCACTTGCATTCCCAACAATAAAGGAGAAAAACTTCAAAATATGTTGCATCATATTTGAGAACCAACAGAAACTAGACTTTTAACTTCTTACTTGCTACTTCAGCTTTACCTCAAAAAAATTATCTTGTTTAAAGTATTTACAAGTGACAGCTTTCCCCAGCAGGCAAGCTTTTGTTCCGACAGCTCGCTTGACCATCCAATATCCCTGTATTCAATCGAAAACCATTGGGTGGCTGATGCCATCAAGCATAAAATAAGAACATATTAAACATCATTGAGAATCACAAACCTCAACTATGCTTGGAATCAGTTTGAATCTTGTGTCACGAAACGCGTCATCTCCATCCAAAAACTTAGCCAATAGAGAATCTTTATTTACAGGTCTGTCAGATGCATAATATAAAACCAAGCTGTAGTTTGGTTTAGCTGGAACCTGAGATTGATGGCCAAAATAAAAATCTACCTTGATAAAGATCCATCACTATGAGCATAGAATAAATTTCCGGTCATGGTCCAACAGAAATTTATCAATTCTTTTATCAATAAATGTTAGTTGTTAGTAATATGTTAGTTATCAGCAAGCATGCAAATAATGATAATGATGACCAAAATAATAGTACAGTTTTCTGCTTCTTGATTGCTATACTGGTGTTTCTTATCATTTTCCCTGCATTTTCTTTTTCAGTACAGTTTCTCGTACTTGTTTTTTACTATATGAATTCTCTTAAAGACAGAATGTGCTACATACAAAGGTTGACCAACCAATTGGCTTTGCATGTTTATTAAACTTCACTTTTGATGTAAGATAGAGAATATCAATAATATCCTTACCTGTAGATTGAATACAAGGATAAATGGAAGACTTTTCCCAGCTTCTGTCTGCAATTTAGAAACTAAGGATTATGCAGTATATCGACTTTTATATAAAACAATTAAGAATGAGTTGATTCATGGTTTTGGAGAAAATCATCTCCGTAAATCAACATGTCTAATCCAAATTGATCATATTTTCTCCAACCTTAATTCCTAAGAATCAACAAGAATTTTAAAGTGAAAATCTTATAATATAAACTTTACCTGAACCAAATTTCTATGATGCAGTGCAATTCTGTCTGCAGCTTTGTCAACTTTTAACCAATCTACTGCTATGAGCTTCAGTAGAGGATCTCCTCCAGTTACCTGCATGAAAAATTTCATATCTGCGATGTTCAGCCAGAACACAAGGATATAATAGTATACAAAGCTCTTTCCCAGCATGTTACTTGTTCCATAGCCTAAAAGCCTAATAACTCACCTTAGAATTATCTTTGAGATAGTTCTTTCCTCTAATCATAAACCCTTCACCACTAGGACAAGTCCAACAGTCTGTATCCTTGTCATTCTCACCTCTGCGCAACGAGCCGTTCATACCACTCACATCAATTGTGATAGAACTTGCATCGAGATCTAATTCTTTGCTTGCATTTGGAGCTGCAACCAGAATCACAACATTTTAAACTAAAATTTTGAATGGTAAAAGAAAAGATTAAATATGTTTTCTGTCGCTTAAATTGTAGTGAAAATTGGAATTAGTCTATCTTGAAACTTTGAACTAATTTAGTCTTTCATCTTTAGAATTGTATGGATTTTATTTTTTTAACTAAATTTTGCTAAGTTTATAAGTTTATTTGACGTTGTGTTTCTCAGCTAACACGGGAAGTGAAGATGTGACGGTGTAAACAACTCAAATGTTATCGTGAACAAAATTAAGTTAAAAGAATTAAGTACACATATTTTAAAGTTAGGAACTAAATTGAGTCAAAATTTAAAAAAAAAATACTAATTTTAATTTTGACTTGAAGGTAAAGATAATGGAGCAAAATGATATTTAACCGATATTTAAATCGAGTGGCTAAGGTGACTTTAAGCCCTTTATCCCCCGCAAATAACAAGATACAATGCTAACCTGCACCTATCTTCAAAGCCATGTTTGACATGGCCCAAGAAACATTCTTTAACTTGACTTTGTGATCCTGAGAAATTGGGTAAGGATTAAATTATATAACATAACAGTCTGAAACTTTTCTTGTAATTGATACGCAGATTGAAGAAGGAAACCTGATCAGACCCTTTATCGTCATCAGTATCATCATCTGACGATATTGACTCGGCAGCGATTGCATCATAAAACTCATCTTGTATTTCTTGGTCTGCAAAGTCAGAACTGGTCAGAGAGGGATGGGAGCTATGTGAACGAACACCATGATGGAGCATTATTGGATTGGCTCCAATATATTCCTTTAGACCTGTCATTATTTAACATCACACCATTCAATACAACATGATGCAAGCAAGTAACTTTCTTAATTTCTTATCTGTTTCTACATTTGGTTGAAACTACAGAAGATGAAAAGAAAAAGTTGAATTTACTTGACCTGCGACTTGGCACAACAACGCATACGGGACGCTCTTCTCAAATTTTGTGCACTGTTGGCTGTTCTTCCACCGATACCAGGATGCTGAGTTTATTTCTAAAGTGTGGGACACTAAACATCTTGGTCTGTCAGATCCCATTGGTGTGTTTAAATTTCTGATTTCCCAGGTAGATGCTGCGCCCACAACAAAATACATTCAAAACCTTCATTGAATTCTCTCCAGGATTTTTTTTTTCTTTCTCTGCATTGCCTCCAACATAACTTCATGGCCATTAAACTTAGAAATTAACTTCCTTTTATTATTGAATTTCTTGTTTTTGAAAAAATTTGAAAAAAGAAAATTATGGTAATAAACCATCTTACGATTAATTTTTGTACGTCGATATCCTGATCTTGGAGGCTTTTTTTTATGAATAGATGGAAATTGCAAGATAGCTGCATCAACAAAACATAAATTTGTGAGCACTAAAGTTTTGATAAGATGTGAGCATAAAAAACAAAGTAAAATGGATGTTATGCTTCTAGTAGAGAAACTTAAGCTTTAGGGAGTTATTCAGTAGAGAAATTTTCAACAGAAAAATTAAAGTGAAATAAAAATATTCTCACTGTATGTTCCATCTTGTGCCCGAAACCATTGCCTGGAGAAGATAAAATCCCGCTTTGAATGCCACCTGGAGAAGGCACAGCAGAGGAATTTAAAATTTGCTACGAATTCACAAATGCAAATACAATGGAACATGTTTAAAGTTTAATTAGTTAGTCACATTGATAGAGCATGTAAATCTTAGATAAAATATGCGTTTTAATACAATAAATATTGGAACATTTCTTTTTTAGTATAATAAGTAAAAAAAGAACATTCTTAATATAATAAGTTTAATTTTATTAGTTTCTTTTCCTTCAACTCCGTTAAGAATTCAGAAAATTGAATACATGGAAGTACTTTACCAAAATTCACATGTCTTTCTTACGTAAAAACTATTATTTATAATTATTATACATTTATTTTGTAAATTTAAAATATTATTTAGCGTTTGTGGAAGAAGAAAAAACATTGTGATCAAGGACGGAATAAAAAAAAGTTGATAGTACTTTAGGACATGATAAGACTATCATGTTAGTTTACCCAACCTTGTTTATTATTTCTAAATTTATGCTCTTTTGTTTTCAATCTCATATCACAGAATATGCTCCTATTCCAGTGGCCAGGACTTCCTTCACTTATCAAATTTCTTGGTGCATCCCATAAAAACTCCGGATTTGTTTTAATGTGCTCCGGAAAAGGAATTCCGGAATGATAAGATGTAGGGATATGGTGCAGGAAGTAATAGCCATTTCTGGTGCTTACATTGTACCGTTACCGCTTTTACTCATTAGGGCTTTCTTGTATACAACATTAAAATGGGGTGTTTCTTCCAGTATCCCATCACAGCTTCTGGAAATTTTTATCTAGAAAAAAGGTGGGATGAGTATCTTTTAAAAAAATTTCGGAATTGGTCCACTGTGTTCCGGAAGGCAAAATCTGGTTTTAAGGGATGCATGAAGAAATTTGACAGGAAGAAACACCCCATTAGGTCTGATCCATATTTGTTTATCTACTCACTGCGATGTTGTGGTTTGTAGTATTGTTGTGTATGTAATTATATCATTGTCAATTGAAACCATTCTCCGTCAATTTAGTCTCTTATTTCAAAACTTCACCTAGCATTTTCTTTTGAAGATCTTCGTGATCTTGATTAGATTTTGGGTATTGAAGTTAAAAATCAATTAGACTTATCTCACTCAAAGCATATACATTTGAAATCTTCCATCTTAGCCTAGTATTGATGTAGCCAAACCTATCTCTTCTCCCATGATTGGTGGCTACAAATTATCCAAAGATGGCTGAGATTCCCTTGATGCCACTCAAAAAAGGTCTGTGGCTGGTGCTTTTCAAAATGCATAAATCACTGGGTCTCGAATTAGCTACTCTGTAAATGATGTTTATTACTTAATGTGCTATCTTATGGTGCATCATCGCGAAGGTATCAAACCCATTTTATAGTGACTATTTTTACCTCCATGTCCTTCATGATTTTCACAACCTTCTCTTCCACAATAGAACACCATTGTAAAGGACTTAGCAATCTCAATTTCCACCCTTTGACAAGGTAGAAAAAGATGAGTCAACTTTTAAGGTTTTTTTTTCTTAGGAAGGACCTTTTGACTAGTCAAAAATTTACCACAAATGCATTCAAAGATTAAATTCAAACAAAAAAACAAAATAACACCATATGCAACTAGTCAAACTTCCCTCAAATAAATCAATTACTTCATGTAATAAAATTGAATTATGATGAACCGAATTATAATTGAATTATTATGCTTGAATTACTACAATCCTATGTAAAAAGAGTTACTTTTTGACTATTAACTATAATTTTTTTTATCTAGTGGTCAACGATGAATCCGAAGCTTTTTCAATTTTGTTTTAATGGATTAAGCTTGAGTGACATGAATAAATATGATTGAAATTGTGATAGTTCTCACAATGCATTGCAATTGAAATCATGGTTACGAAATATTTTTAAGACTTTAGCCACACCGGCAACATGTGATGATGGATAAGTGAGGCTTATGCACATGTGAAACTAAGGTTGAATGAGGCGTTGTAACTGTGGAAAAGGAATTAGGTTGAACATAGTCAAACCCAAAACTATAGACACCAAAGCAGGTTAGGTAATTGTGTTGTGTGTATAACACACACCATTGTATTTGTTTTTACAAAAGTGAGGCACGATAATATAACATAATAAATACTAATCAAGTCCAAATGACATCATGTACATGTAATTGAACTAACTTAAGCATTTTTCTTCATGTGTTAAATGTTCTACATCTAGTAAATTGTACATGGTGAAACATTATTGTGTCGCCAATTCAATTATGTGATTCACCTAGCTAACATCGTATAATGGGATGACACTATTGTTGTTGTTATGTTATTATTTACTGAGTTACTAAGTATGCACTAATTATTGGATGAAATAAGAACTTAATATGATCATATCCTTTTCTATTTTTTGTCTATTGGCTTATCCTATACATTCTTATCTTGACCAACAAATGATCCTTCAAAGTTCTGAAAATGTTAAGATCCATTGATTACCGAGTTAGATACTTAGGATCATATGTTCCATAAACAACATCATAATGTCCATCATAAGTCTCTACCAACTCCAAGTCACCCATCAACATATCCCACCTGAAAAAGAGTAATTATAGGAAAGAATAAGTTACCCAATATGTTATCAAGACTCTAAACATTTTTTATATGTAACTTACTCATATCTTTTCTGTCGCTCAGTGTTTAAAAACACTTCAAACACACTGTCTGCAGGCGCATCAATAACACCAACAGACTTAACCAGAGCGCCCTTACCACTCTACACAACATATAAAAAGAATGTCAAAGAAATTTCAAAGACAGAAGAAATATATTTGGCACAAAAATAAGCATGCATTCAATTTTTACGTAATATAGGTATTGTGCTTTTATAACTTTTTCTTTTAGAGCAACATACATGAATTCAAAGCTAATTTAGCTTTGAAGATATACGGTGAGAATCAATTTACCCTTAAGTCCAAAAATCTTATATGCATATATATACATACCTTGTGATCGGAAACATCCTCAAAGATTCTAATGCCTGAAACCACAAAGAAAAACATCTAGAATGATAAGGATAGATCCAACTATAAGTTTTTCAATTATGACCAATGAAAGCAGGAATTGCAAGTAAAAAACATATATGAGCAAGAACATTATTTATGTTTAATAATCTGAAAGGCAGATGAAACCCAAAGGAAATGCCCTGTAGAGCACTTCTTAGAGAAAAGATAAATTTCAAATAGAGAGATATCTATTTTATTCTACTTGTTCCATTCAAAACAAAATACATAAATGGGTCAATCAGTTCATGCATGATCCAAGAGAACATTTGTAGACAAGTCTAAGAAGAGGATTATTGTTCAAGAAAAATGGAAAGTTAAATATGGAAGTGTATAATGATGAGAAGGTTTATTTAGGATTTGTTACTGATAGGAGGTTTTTTTCTTTAAGGATTTTATCCTCAACTATTTCTACTTCTCTAGTTTCCTTTTCTCTACAATAAGTATCTTCTTATATCAAAAAGCAAATACAACCTTTACATATATATGATAGAAATGAGCATTTGTTAAGTTTAATAAGAATTAGGAAAAAGGTACTGAAGGAACAAATATTGATGTGCATTGACTGCAAAATTGTGTATGGTAGAAGAAACGTACCAGACATAGTACGAACACATTTCCATTGATGTATATCAAATACATCTCCAGTTTCCCCTTCAAAGCCATCTGAATTACCAAAAAACTTTGACGATAGACGTAAGAGTGTCTCTGGGCCTTTAAAATGAAAGAGCAAAAGTAATATTAATTAATATACAAAGAGATATATATATATATATATATATATATATATATATATATATATAACTAGCTCAACAAACATATAATTCAGAAACAAATGAGATTCCTGAAAAAGGTAAAAATGATAATTCAGATTCACATTTTCACAATTATCTCCCTGCACATTTTTTGTTCATATCAATAATGTAAGCTTATCTCTACTTTCATAATAGGAAACAAACCATCAAACTACCAAAATACAAAAACAATAGATTAGGTAACCCAATCTATAACATATGATTGCATAGTATAATGATTTGTCTAAGTTAAAAATCTATTAGCATGTTAAGACCAAAAAGCCCCCTAATGAATTTATAGATTAAACATTTTGAATAATTTTACCTTGGCCAATTTTTTTAAGCTTCTTCAACCCAGAGGCATATCGTTTCATTTTATGTCGATTTCCTTGTAGATCGATCCTTACATACGAATAAGAGAAGTGATATGTTAGTTTACGGTAAGTTATCCAACAAATGGATGGATCAATTTTTTTGGTAATAGATATATGGATTTAGATCGTTTTCAACTTAAGGAAAGAATGTGCTCAAATATTCCATGTCAATTTTTTTATTGTTTTTTAGACTCGATATTGTAAATTGTTGACCTTCACTAGTTGTTTTAAGATAATGTTCAAATATAAAAAGGTTTTAATTGTTAATTTAGATATTTAGTAATGATGTTCATGTATAATTCTGCATAACACATATATTTGTGTTGTAATATCTATTATAGAGATTATAGGTGTTACTGTGTCTAGTGTCAGTGTTAAAGTCAGAGTACTTGCTTCACAAATTATAGAGATTGTTCAACCAATGCTAATCTATCATAAATTTGCTACAGTGAGTTCCGAGCGAAGTGAAAAAAAAACATACACATACTCCATTTCGTGCATTAGTTTATCTTTGCTATCACTTTCTGTTAATAGATCATGCTCTGCCTGCAAAAGAGGTTATGTTAAAAAAATTCAAATAACCATATCATGCTAAATATAGGGATAGTTTTGCGACATCCCAATTCTTCTAGCTAGGCAAAACAAATATTCCTATATTCTTTATATATAATGAAAGCCTAAGTTGTTCAAAATTTCTATTAGATAACCCATAGTTGTTCAAGTATAATTAGGAAGAGAAATGTTTGCATATAAATAAGAAAAGTGTTGCAAATAGAATTAAATATCCTAGCATATTTAGAGTATATTTGTATTAATGTGGATAAATTTTTTTTTTCCTACTTTCCCTTTATGTTTAAGCACTCAAATGCTAACTATTAAGGACGAAGAATCAAGCAGTTAAGTTATTCATTGAGCATCTCATGCTACTCCATGTAGAACTTAGACACCCTATAATACCCAAGTTCGTGTCTCTTTCTTTTATTTCAATAAAATACTCATTGTTTCTTAGTATTATTATATCGAAAAAAAAGTTCATATTTCGCATTGTTACGCTGCAAGGTCCATAAATTTCATATCATAAGCTTTGATCGAAATCACTTGCCCCATAAGCAAACGTTCTATAAAAAGCAGGCCTAGTTGTGTAACAATTTAACACTAGTAATATACTAAACAAATAATTTACATTCACTACAGGAAAACTTACTGTTATTTTCACATACCTGTTGCCTGGCATGAAGAAACGCTTCCATCCATCTCTGGGCTTCCTCAGCTGTGGCACAAGCAATCTTGACAAAAATTTATGTAAAAAACTCACTTCTATACTGAATAAAAAAAAAAGAAAAAAAGAAACACAGAGCACCCATGATAGAAAAGGGTTCATTCAATTTCAAACAAATAAGTTATTTAGTACAGACACTCGGGTATTTGTTAGATTAAGAGACTATCACTGAAACTAATCAAAAACTTAAACAATTTTTTATTGTAGAAATCTAGTTTGAAGCATTTTGGTGCCACCTTATTACGGATGGTAACAAATAAGGAAAATACTAGATGAGCATAACTTTTGTAATTATGTACTCTCTATCATTTAAAAATACTATCTTATAAACAACATAAACCAATGAGAGAAAAGAAACTAAAAGTAATTTTTTTTTTTATAGAAAGTATTACTTCTAAAAATCACCACTATAATGAAGCAATACAAAAGCATAAAGTATATAATATATTTATTGATGTTAGAAAAAAAAAAGTTTTGTATGGGATGCACAAATATAAAATCAATAATAAATTATTTTCAAACAAGAAATCCCAAATTATTGAAAACACAAATTAACTTCCAAAAGAAAGAATAACAACAAGAGGCTTTAGTTAGATTCTTAATCAACTAAACAAAATCCATTAGTTAATTTACTCTTAAAAAATGTTAATTTATAAGCCAAGAGCATTTCACATCAAAAACTAAGCAAATACTGAGATTGAGAAAAGAGAAGGGAACTTGTATAAACTGAAAGTAATATTGCATATCTTACATGAAGTACATGTGTTGATATTTATACAGATGTAATAACTTGCTTTGCAAGCTTTGTTGACTAGGCTATAAATGACTAGTTGAAAACTCAGCATAATTGAGTTCGGTTAGTTAGTTACAAATGTTAGACTACACTACAACAGTAACATAACACTAGCATGTACATCATTCCACCTTGTTACGTATAAAATTTTCTTTTTAAACTTAGTACTGCGAGTAGGAACAAACATTAAGAAGATACCATAAATTCTTTATGAAGTGTTACACCAACTAAAAACATGTATATGACACAGCTTTCTATCAACAATCATTTAAAAAAAACAGCTCAGAATAATTATAACTTACTTCTCCTTTTCTACCCTCCTCTTGTCGACTGTAGAATCGTACTACATAAAGATCCTGGAGAAGGAAATAAAACATATTTAGTTAGGTGCCATCAACTGTACAAGGAGATGACACGCATATAAAAAGCTAGTTGTAACTTTCATCTTGTACTAGAAGAGTATATACCATCTACTAAATGCAAAATCAGCAAATTTGGTAAATACAAGAAATTAAAACATTAGCTTTTTACCCCATTGTTGACCTTCCGACATCCTAGATCCTCCACCACTAGCGTGGCACCTATGACTCCCTGTCGGATGGGTTTCTGCACAAAGGATAAAGTTTTAATGTGGTATACCTAAGCAATACAAAAGCTACAAATGAAATATTACTGAACAAAAGAAAAACAGTATGCTCACTAGTGATTACAACTCACATTAAATAAGGGAAACCCTAAAAGTATTCAAACATTGCGACTGAAAATTTACACTTAGGAACTGAAAGATGTCACTTGTATCATCCACAAAATTTCGTCTACATGAATTGTTCTCCAAAGAGACAAACTAGTTAATTAGCAAGCTGACAACTTCAATAAGGTTAATCAATCACTCGATAGAGTAGAGACTTTCGGTATGATAAATATCTGTTCAGAAAACATTTCTAGATAACACAACTATCATATTTCACATACCAAACTCCACATTTTCACAACAATTATTCAACAAACTGAAGAGAAATAGAATGAATACATTTTCTAACACACTCTTTATATTATTAAATGTTTTTAAAAAAACAGAAATAGTTATATATGTAGAAAATCATCAAACAAGATTAAAATCCCACTAAAATTGATCAAGTCAGTACATTTTAACTAGTAAAAAAGTATTTTCCAAATCAAAACTTATATTGGCATTGCTTATATTTAAAATTAGTAAGCTCCACACAAATGCATATAAACACATATATATGTATGAGAATTTGAGCCTAAAATATATAAATCAAATTAAATGCACTAATATACATATTTATCGTAACCCTGTTTTCAATTAGTGCAGGTAAACAAACTATTAACCTGACATGGATTGAGCGTTCAAAATCCTTTTTTATTAAACTACACATAGAAAGTGATGATATTGTTATATGGGTTGGGATTAAGAAATGGTGGAAATTAAGATGAGATAAAAATGATAATTGGGAAATGAAGTGAAATGAAATGGGGGAAAAGGAGAAAAAGAAAGAGGGAAGGAGAAGAGAGATACAATGTCAGGGTTCTGGTGAGGGTCACGCTTGTACATGGCAACGCACTTGCCTCTGACCAAGAGGAATCGGAGGTGGCAGTACTCGCGGCCAACGGAATTGACGCCAATGTGATAAACCCAACCAAAGTATTGGAATATTCCTTTGTCTTCGCCGCGCTCAGAGCCTTCTCCGCTCGACGACGCCGCCTCCATCTTCTTCTTCTTCGTTGTTGCGCTGCGTTACGCGAGAGTCAATTGAACGAGATCACATTGCAATGGAACCAAATGCACCCTCTTCGCCTTATTTTTTTCTCCCAAACGCTTGGTTCTTGTCCAGCCTTCTCTAATATACGTTCCCTGTTTGCACACGTAGATCTATCACCTGGGTCCCACTTCTTTTCTCTTCTCTTTCTTTCTTTTTCATCAACTTTTTATTTTTATTTTTATTTTTTCTTCTCGCTATTTTTGTGTTTTCTTTTCCCTTCTCAACCAAATTTAGACCCTTTTCATCAACCACAGAGCGCGAAATTTCGGAACTACCCTTGTCACCCTCTATCAAATTATCTACCAATATTATGAAAAACAAAACAAAACAACGAAAAAGAAAATTGTTTTTCTCTATTTTAATGGAATAGGGAACTAATAAAGAAATAATTTGTTCACAACTCACTTTTCCTTTTTATGTAGTAATATGAAATTGAAAGATTGATAAAATATTATTCTTAAAATCAATATGATAATCGAGTAAAAACGAGTTTTACTATCTCATCTTATGTTTTTAAGTAAAAATTCATCAAATTCTCATTCTTATATTAATAAGTATAAGACTTTGTCTCATCTTTATTTCTATCGTACAGTATAACGAGTATAATAACTATTTTTTTAAGGTTTTAATATTAATTATTAATTTTAATAAAAAGAATAAAAATCACTACTAAAAAATATAATATTATAAAAATTGTAGTTTTTTTACTGTCAAAGATTTTTAAAAAAATTACAATTACATAAATTTCAAATTAAAGAACTAAACAGTATAAAAAAAAGTGAAATAATTATATAAAATATTATACATAATTATAAATAAATTTTCATTACAATACAAATATTTATTATTTTAACAAACTATAATAATGTTTACAAAGTTTAAAAATAGTTTTTAAAACATCATAAATAATTAAAAATTGAAGTTTAAAAATATTTTAAATATTTTTTTAAATTTTAGTTAAATATATTTTTTATATAATAATAAATAATATAATATTTCACTTAAACAAAATCGTATAGAGAAAAAATATTAAATTAACAATAATTTAAATTTAGACGTGTATATATTTTATCTTTTGAATTTCAATATTAATTTATATTGAATAGTGATAAAAAAATTTAAGACCAGATAAAAATTTAATAATTTCTTTCAAATATTAAATTAGGTAAACCGTAAAAGGACAATGAAATTTATTTTAACAAAACAAATATTTTTCAAATTAGATAAAAATCAAAGATAATAGAGAATAAAAAAATACTACTTAGTTAAGAAAGAATTTACGCGATTGGACATTTTAATTTTAGAATCAAACATTTTTATGTAAAAAAATATTTATATATATATATATATATATATAGATTAGAAAAGAAAAAAATAATGGACGAGACCTAAAAATGTAAAATGTGCAAAATCGACTATATTATATTCGTTGTTCCTAAATGTGGGTAGATGTTACACTGATCATGCGATTAACCCATGTCAAATGTGCAGATAGAACGTATTATTACATCAGCTTACTATGCAAACCGATGTAATTGCTTTTTAATTGACTTTTAGATAAGTTGTTTTACAAGACACCTTGAAATCACTCTTCTTTTTATTATTATTTGACATTATCTTTTAATATTATTTATTTTCTATTTCTTTTAAAAATATAAAAATTAATTTTTGTCAATATTATTTTATTCTTATACAAATGGTTAAATAATTGCCAAATAGTTTACCAACAATTTTTTTCCTTTTTATAACAATAAATGTAATATCCTTTCAAAATTCATCCACAAATTTTTTGTCTTTTCAAAAACCTTCACTTTTTGTGTTTTAATTTGGATTAAATATGTTTTTGGTTCCTCAAGTTTCAGTGAAAACTGGAATTAGTCGTTTTTCAAAACTTTTGATCAATTTAGTCCTTCATTTTTCGAAATATGTGGATTTAGTCTTTTTAACCAGATTTTGTTAAATTTATCTGATGTTCCAAACATATTTTATGATACAATTTGAATTGTTTATATCGTTCGACCTATTCTCGCTTTAATGCTAAGTCAAATATTATCATAAAATGCGTTTGAAACTTTAAATAAGTTTAACAAAATTTGATTAAAAGGACTAAATCTACGTATTTCTAAAGATGAAAGACTAAATTGGTCAAAAGTTTCAAAAAAAAACTAATTCCAAAATTCACTGAAACTTAAAGAACCAAACATATATTTAACCCTTTTAACTTTATAGGCACCTTCATTTTCGTTCTGTCTGAAACTTCTCTCTTCTGCCAAGCCACTACTATGTCGCAAGAACCAAGTGAATTTTCACGAGTTCTCCTCTCTTCAGTTGTGTTGCATGTCTACAGTGGCGACACCACATTTCACATCCAAAGACATTGTAGCACCACCACCACACATGCGAATGTCAGTTCCTTAAGTCATCTATATTTTATATCGTTATAGTCCATAGTGTGTTCACGAACCGTCATCGTATTGTTTACAATAAAATCATTGTTGTAGCATATACTTATATTTAGATATTTATATATTTATATATTTTAATTTTGTATACATATTGGAAAATACTATCTATATTTGAAATGTTGTATTATTTTGAGAAGATATTTTTTTATCGAATTAGTTTAATTTTTCTTATTAATTATGGTTAATTTACATAGCTCTATGACAAATTTAATGTACTTACGTAAACACCGCTGTTTAAAAATAATTTTAGTATTTATTAAACTAGACCAAAAGTGAATTTTAATTTTTCCCAATTTGGTATAAATGGTTGTTATATAATTGAAATTGCACATTGACATACACATAATCACATTCTTCTATATAAAAAATATTGACACGTTGCTTTAATCACTCGGATAGTACCCATTTTAGTATAAGTATGTGAATCTGGTATCCGCTTTTAAAAAAATGTCAATTGTATCTCAATTTTTGAAAAAGTGTTTCAATTAGGTCTCTTTCATATGGAGTTGACTAACGTCGTTAGTCAACGTGCCACGTGTCAGTATGTGGTTTATTTTAATTTTTTTATTTTTTTTTTAATTTTTTTAAATTTTTCGAAAATAAAATAAAAATGTCATGTGTCAGGTCCCTGTATGTGACACATGGCATTGCAAGTATTATGTGACATTGTAATGCCACGTGTCAGTGTCACTATCAGATGTCATTGTGTTGATTTCGATTTAGTCCCCACATATGTCTTTTTGTTTCAATTTAGTATCTACTTATGTGTATCTGATTCAATCTTGACATAATTTTTTTTAATAATTAAAATACATTTTTTATAAAATTAAAAGTAATTAAGTATAAAATTTTTACAAAAATTAAGTATTTGATATTTATATTAAAATTTAGTGGTAAAAGTCATTTTATTAAGTCATTTTTAGTAAAAAAAAATTAGTATAACATTCAGATAAATAGAAATTTTGGTTTAAAATTAGTAAGAGATAATATTGTTCTATTTTGGAAAAAAAAATAATTAACAAAACACGAGTACTTAATAAAAAAGTAATTAATAAAGTAATGTGTTAAAAAGTCATTTTTAATAAAAAATAGATATAATTACTGATTTGATACCCCAACATTTTTGTTAAGTTCAATTTGGTACATAAACTTTTGGTTTGTTCAATTTAGTACTCTAATTTTCTAAAGAGATTCAATTTGGTCATTTTCGTTAAGTTGGAGTTAACACCGTGTCCGTACAGGACACGTGTCAAGCCATCAAATTTCTTAATTTTTTTTTCAAACAGAATTATTTTTTTTATAAAAAATTTAAAAACTGCCACGTGTCACTTTATCATCGTGCCACGCGGTAGCTTACAATCATGACACGTGGCAATGTAATAGTTGTTTTCAATTTAGTATCCCAATTTAAATTTTTGGTTCAATTTAGTACCCAATTTTTTAAAACGATCCAATTTCGTCATCTCCCATTTGAGACCAAATTAGTAAATAAGCTTAATTACAACCTATATATACATGTTACAATAATTTTTTCTAATATATACATCAAATCATTTAACCTAAATACTTAAATTATTTTATTTTTTACATTTTAACCTTTGTAATTTTTTACACTTGTAAGAAATAAAATAATTTGAATATTTAGGTATAATGATTTGATGTATAAATTCAAAACAATTATTTTAACATGTATATATAAGTTATAATTAAACTTAGTTACTAATTTGGTTTCAAATTAGAAAGGACGAAATTGGATCATTTTAAAAAGTTGGGGTACTAAATTGAACCAAAAAATTAAATTGGGGTACTAAATTGAAAACAACTATTACCACTGTCACGTGTCATGATTGTAAGCTGCCACGTGGCACGATGATAAATTGACACGTGGCAGTTTTAATTTTTTTTGAAAAAAAAAATTAAAAAAATTAAAAAAATTAAAAATTTAATGGCTTGACACTTGTCCTGTAAGGACACGGTGTTAACTCCAACTTAACAGAGAGGACCAAATTGAATCTCTTTAGAAAATTGGGTACTAAATTCAACAAACCAAAAGCTTGGGTACCAAATTGAACTTAACGAAAAAATTTGGGTACCAAATCAGTAATTATACCTAAAAAATATTAGTAAAACATTTATACAAATGATAAATTTGGTCTAAAAAATTGAGAGAAACAATATAAATATTAGTACTTAATTTTGTAAAAATATTTATACTTAATTAGTTTTAATCTTATAAAAAATGGATTATAAAAATATTTTACTTATTAAAAAAAATTGGATAAAATTGAATCAGATAGACATAAGTAGGCACTAAATTGAAACAAAAAGGGACTAACTCGAAATCAACACAATGACATCTGATAGTGACATTGACAGTGCCACGTGTCACACACAGGGACTTGACACGTAACATTTTATTTTTATTTTTTTTCAAAAATTTTTTAAAAATTAAAAAATTAAAAAAAAATCAAAAAAATCACAGGTTGACATGTGGTACGTTGACTAACGGCGTTAGTCAATCCCATCTGAAAGGGACCTAATTGAAGCATTTTTTTCAAAAATTAACATGCACTTGACATTTTTTTAAAAGCAGATATTCATATCAAAGTAGATATCATCCGAGTAATTAAACCTTACATGTTACACATATTCTTAGGAACAATTAAATAATATATACATATTACATCTATTGTCCTAGTTGATTTGCATATACACATATTATATCAACTTTTATTATAAGTAATGTAATATTTATCAATATTAAATTGATGTAAAAACTATCAAACTTAATATATATGTGGTATCCACATCGATTTAAAAACAAATGTAAATAATCATAAATAATCGATGTAAAATATTATTTTTTTAATAGTTAAAAATTGTGATAAGAGAAAAAATTATGAATGATAATTTTAACTTTAGTTTTCTATAATTCGAAATGTTTTGTAAAAAATAAAATGTTTTAATGATTGTTAGTTGCCAGTTTCATTCAAATATAAAAAATTAAACAGAAAACAACATAGCTCAAATCATTTTGAACTGTTGAAAATACAAGTTAAAACGTAAAATACTAAGAACTGTTATTTAATAAAAAAAAATCATAAAATTGACTAAACAGGAAAATAAGATTGTACATTATGTTGTGATTTGTGTCTATTATTGTAGAGGAAGAACATTTTGCTTTTGACGGTGAATCTAAACCTGTACCAAGAAATTGAAAAAGAAATATATATTAGAACTTACAAGTTACATAATACATAAATTAAGCAAAAAAAATTATCAAAACAGCACAAAATTAAATGCATATATAAAATTATTATATAGTTGAGAAAAATACAGAAAAAAAATATCAATTTCAGGTTTGAGCAAAACGTTCAGTCACAATTAGCCCCTTATAATAACAATAAAGATGCTTATTTTACATTAAAATCAAAATAAAATAAGTTTATAGAAATAATAATAAGTATATTTTAAGATAATAATAAATTAGTTACTTTACTTTAACAATTTATATTAATTAATTAATTACTAAATTTTATTAAACATGACTTTTCCTATTGTAAAACAATTCACTCTTGTTTTTAATACATGATAATATATA
>Ga0214544_1007168_pt1 | contig 19842 bp, 9 predicted proteins | sample CNSS3metaG_FD_160074 | JGI IMG/M metagenome (GOLD analysis project Ga0214544, IMG submission 160074) | Root nodule microbial communities from cowpea collected in UCLA plant growth center, Los Angeles, California, USA - CNSS3 | ecosystem: Host-associated > Plants > Roots > Nodule | place: USA... | reverse complement strand
TATATAACACTATCAATTCACTGTCAGTATCAATTACCATCTTCTTTAAAGTCTAAGATAATGTACAAGTTTATTTAAATTCTTAATTTATACCATATTAATTTATTGTAATTAATACAATGATAATAAAAAATTAAATTATTCTAATAATATAAACTGTAATGTAATATGATATCAATTCTTTTTATACAAAAATATATAATAATAGACAAATAAATTTTAATGTAATTACTATATGAATGTATATTTCTTAATTTAAATTTAAAGTTATTTTAAAATAATATAAGTAAATTTGGAAATTTTTTAATATGACAACAATCACTGTAGTATTTAAACTTAATTAAAATGATTTATAAAGTGAAATTTTGAGTGTAAACATATTTTTGTTATTTATATAATGACATCGATGCTTTTTTTATCATTCATATAATCTCTAAAATTAATTCAATCCAAATGTACAGTGATACTTGAAAAGACATATAAAAAGGTAATTATAGCCACACAACATAATGAATTGCGTGCAAAAGTACACACAAAAAAAAAAGGTCAGAATACCTGAACTCAAATGCCATTAGAAAGTTCACACCAATATAGTTAATACAAGACCATATACAGAGGTTGATAACCATATCTTTAAAGTCCAAGTCAGATCCCTAATACTCATCAATTTACAAACTTCTTTTAGGGTGTGTTTGGATGGAATAATTCAAGAGGGTGATTCATTTATTTAAAGAATTTGAATTTTTTTGTAATGAAATGCTTTGTTTGGATAGAGAAATTAAAAAACATTTAAAATGCATGCATTTTTTGAAGTATTTTAATTAGCTAAAGTAGAAGAAATTCAAATATCCTAAAAAAAGGTGGAATTTGAAATTCTTCTCACTCAACCTCACAACCATGACAGGCTGGACTGACCACACGATCCAGACGGATTAGACCGACTTGACGACACAAACGGGTCGAGCAGGCCCAACAACCTAGACGGGTCAGGCGGGTCCGATGACCCAAATGGGACTGACGACCTAGATGAGTCGGGTGGGCTCAAAGACATAGACAGATCAAGCTGACCTAACAACCAAGACGAGTCAGTGAGTCCAATGACCCACACGAGTTTGGCGGGCCATACGAGCTAGAAGTGTCGAGTGGGTCTGACTACCTAAACGTGTCAAGCAGTCCCAAAGACTTGATCGACTCGTTGACCCGACAAGCCTAACCGACCCGATGACCTAGTCAGGCCCAACCGGCCCGACGACCTAAACAAGTTCAACGACCTTGCCAAGTCGGGTCGGCCCATCAACATAAACTTGTCGGGTGTGCACGATGACACAAACGGGCTCGACAACCCAGATGGGTTGAGTCGATTTGACGACCTAGTGGGGCCAAGCCGAGTCAATGACCTAGATGGGCCAATGACCTAGACGGGCCGAGTAGGTCGAAACGTGTCGGGCCAGGTTGATGAACTTGACAGGCATGACCGGGAGGTATGGGTTGTCAGGCTTGTCTGGATCATCAGGTCGACCCAGCTTGTCTGGGTTTTCTGGCCGGCCCGTCTAAGTCGTCGGGTCAGACCAATTCGGTTGGGTAGTCGGGTGGATCAGCTCGGTCCATTTGGGTCATCGAGTTCGTTTCCAAATTTATCATGAACTCAAAAACATAATTAAGCCTAAAATAAATATTGTAAAAATTAAATTTTATCTCACAAAAAAAAACTCAATTATTTTTTCCAAACAAGAAATTTAAATGTAAGGTATTTTAATTTTTTTATCCAAACAAGTTATTTAGAAAATGAAAAAATTTAATTGCAAGCAATTCAAATGCAAAGCATTTCAATTTCAGAGTATTGTTGAAATACTCTATCCAAACACAAAGTAAAGTTATCATCATTTTCTTTCAATTCTAATAAAATACGGAGTTTATAGAATTAGTTGGTCTATAGATGGATTTTGGTTGTAAAAGTCAGCTGACCCACCCCTCTGAAAACTTTTGGTTGAAAGAACAGCTGAAGCATTCTTCGGTTTACGATTGTTGTTCTCAAAGCTTTCCTTTGATATGAACCTACAAGAAAGACACTAAAAATAGTCCAATATCTAGATGCTGGCCATTATTGAGCTTTATTTTTGCCAAAGTGACTTGATCTTTCAACAAATACGCTATGTCCTTTCTATATCAGGTAAGGACATTACATCAAAACTGAAATTCTATAATTTGAATTAGATAGTTTTCATCTACAAATTATAAGCACAGAAGATACACTAGTTTATGAAAGAGATTATGCCGCGGTTATTTTGACCTTTTGGCTTCGGTTTTAGACCCGAAGCATATGTTGGCGAGGTAAAAAAGATTTGCTTATGCCTCATTTATGAACCGAGGCATATGCGAGGGTTACTACCTCAGTTCTGGAGGGAATCGAGGCCTAATGGGCATCACAAATTTAAAAAAAAACATGTACTTTCTGACTCAATAACAACATCACACATAGTCATGATCTTTGTACACACACCTGCATCAACCACAGTGTGCCATCACCACCATCTTTGACCACCACATCACGTCGGAACGGCTTCATGACGCCGTCATTCATCTTGCCGGCGACGTAGAACAACTTTTCTTCACCACTATATCAGAACAGAAAACGTGAAACCACCAACGACTGAACCACCATTAGCCAAATCGCGACTTCAACACACACATATCGATGTTCGAAACCCACAAAAGGGTTTCATGATAGAAGAAGGAGAAGAAAATACCTATAAGCGGGATTGAACGACGACAATGAAGGGGACTCTGCAACCTCTGTGACAACAACAATGGAGGAGGCTTGTGCGACGACAGACCGATGATGGAGAGACGAAACTACAATTGTGTGGAAGAAGGAACCTCTACGTTCTGTAATAATGGCGTTCAAAAATGGAAGAAAAAAATGGTCGCTGCTCCACGCAAAGAAGACAAATAGTGGCGTGATTTCTTTTAAACGCTAAGAAAGCTTATTACCTCGCTTGAATTTAAACCGAGGCATAAACATCTATTTTCCTCAGTTAGATGTGACTCGAGGCATAATCCACTCGAAAAGCAATCAAATATGTCTTAGTTAAAATAGACCCAAGGCACAAACATCTATCTGCCTCGATTAGATATGACTCCAGGCATAAAAGTCTACCACCAGTTTAAAAATATCAAAGCAGCGGGAAAAATAAAAGTTTTAGGGGGTTTATGTTTCGGTTCTAAGTACAATTGAGGCATAAAAGTTCGAAAAAATTACAAAAGTGTCATCACATCTTCATATGCCTCGTTTATGCGTGAACCGAGGCAGATAGGGCGCTGTAAAAAGCCCATTTTGCACTACTGATAACATGAACTGAACTATTTTTTCATTCATCTTCATACAACTTTTCATCAATCTCTAGGCTTGTAGTAATTCTCAACACTCCATTTTGGTTGCCAAGACCAGAAGTTTATTACTCTAGTTTAGAGTCGAATAGTGTCTTGAATCTATTAAAGAAAACCATAAACATAAAATCACTTCAAAAAGATTGTTGTGGAGGTGAATGTAAAATGTTCATTTTAGTTACAAGTTTTGGTTGATTAAGGAATTTGGAACAAAAAAATATGAAGACATTCATGATAACCTGTAACTTGGCCTTGATGGCAAAGAGACATTAGGAAGATGTGGTTCATTGGCACCTACTTTAAGCCATTACTTGTAATATTGAGCAAACAGAATAGTCCCTCTATCAATCTTTTCATTGTAAACTTTGTTGTGCATGTAAGGTGGTAATTAGAGGTGATGAGAGTATTTAAATTAAGAAATGAATGATTTTATAGAAGTGGAAAGTAGCACAGTTGATTAAAGTTTTAGTTATCGGTTGATGGTCAAGGGTTCAATTCCTAGTGTGTGTATTTGGAGCAATTATATTTTTAAGATTGTTTTATACCTGTTTGGAGGTGCTTATGTGTGAGTGTGCTTTAAGGCGTGTATTGTATGTGGTGAGGACGTATATTTTATTTTGAATGACGAGAATTTATTTGATTTTATTTTCCATGAATGCATGAAATGTGTGGATGCTATTGAAATGTTAAAGTGGAATGAAAAAAAGTGCAGCCAATTAATCCTAGTAGTTTATTCTTTAAAAAATAAAAGTTCATCCAATTAATGCTAATATAAAAAAGTGCAGCCAATTAATTATAGTATTGTTTTTTTTCTATGATTGTTGGGGAAATAGAGAGGTTTTAAGGTTAAAATAAAATTGAGGTTGGTAGAGAAAAGAAAAAAGGAAGGCAACATAAGATTGAAGAGCAAGGTACAAGTGGAGCAAAGCTAAGGTGGTCTTATTGCAAGAATTCTAGGTAAGGGGTGCTAAGCCTTGTTCTCTTTGATTTTAGTGTGAATGTGTGTTTGGGTTTAGGTTTTCTCCATGGGATTGTAAGGGAAGATACTTTATTCTAAATATTCTGCATTTTTTGTGATGGAGTGAGGCGTAATGTGATGTTTCGTTCCTTTGAGAATGGTCAACCTTGATGAATTGAATGGAAATTTTAATAGGAAGAATTTTCACTATTATGTGTATGTGTTCATGGTGTCGATGGGTTTATGATTTGTCGTCTTTTTCAGTTTATGTTCATTTTATGGAATTGATTTTGGTGGAGAGGGAGGCCATTAGATGGTAAGTTGAACGAATTCCCTTGTAGATTGGTTGTGTTGAATTTGTGTACAAATGAGATGAAAAAATTCACTACATGTGGCATGTTGATTTTTACGATTGATGATAGTAAGTGGATGGCTATGAACTCGGCATATGGCATTGGGGGATAATTTTCTTAATTTATGATATTGAGAATTAGAGGAATGATGTTTGAGAGAAAAATGGTTAAGTTTTTTTAAATTGAATGTGAGCTCAGAATTTGTTTTGGAGCGAACATTGCTCAAATCGGGTTAAAATTTTATGAAGATAAATTCGATGGCTCATGGTGTGCAAATGTTATAATAAATTTTTTTGGGTGCAGTAAAAATTTAGTACAAGTTCATGATGTTGTATCAATGAGTGGTTGGGTTAGCAATTGGTTGAATTGGTGTGTTGCAATGGTGAGTTACGTTCATGAAGTGGAAGATTAGGAAGCTAGGAATGGATATCTATGAAGTTTGGTGTATGATGAATGAGTTTTAATTTTCCTTGATGGTTGTGTGCTTGTAAAATGACCAAAGTAGGTGTAATTACGTTGTTTCTCATATTTTTTTCACGCAGTAGGGACCGTCGGGCGCTAGCTTCCTTCCATCAGGCCTTAAGTCTCGGGTTTTAGTTCCGCCAGCGGTGGTTTTCTACCGTTGGGCGCCAGGTCTCGGGTTTTTGTTTCGCTGGTCGCCATGTTCTGGGTGTCGAACGTCACTGATTTTTCTAGTATGTGCAGTTTTCATAAAATTATGTTTTCCAATTCGTTAACCATCCGATTTAACTGAAATTTTGACAGCTAGTCCATAACATGTTGTTCTTCAGTTTGAACAGTGTGATCTTAGTTTGGAATTCTGTAGTTAGAGATATATTATACACATGATTGTTGGTTTTTCATAGTTGCATTGTGTTAATATTTTGTTGTAATAAATTGTGATAGGCTTTGTCTACAGTATATTGTATGTTGGGCTTGATGATTGATTTATGTTAAATACAATGATGAGGATTGTATAATGTCAATGTGTTTTTATACATGTAATGATGAGGCCTTGATGTGCATGAGTGTTATCCATCATGAATGTGTATAATCATGTGATTATTGATTTATGTGTCATGCTGAGAATTATATGTGCATACATATAAAATGGTATGATGTGGCATGATGTGAGGAGATGTTGTATGAATGAGTATATATAGGTGGTGGGACAGTTTGAATTCTCTAATAGCTTTAAAGCCAGGATAGTTATTTTACTTGGAGGGCTTTGTTGAGTGAGGGTAAAAGGATTTTGTTCATCTATAAGTCTTTAGCATGAGCTTAGCAAGAATGCTCCTACCAAGGTCTTTGTCGAGTAGGTGGAGTTGTTGTTAGTAAGTCTATGGAAAGTACGGGAAAATAATTTCTAAGAGGCATTGGTGCGCAAGAAGGGTATAATGGTTGGCTATGAGAGAATATCATACCGTTTGGTATTACTTGGTGGTAATATGTTGATGGGTTCATGTTGTGGTGTTGAGAACATGTAACAATCGATATTATGAATGCTTTCATGTTACATTATGATAATGCTAGGTGAGTGTATGTTGATATGCATGTTATGTGATGAGATACATGGTTAACTCACCCTTACATGTTTGTGGTTGTGGTTTCTACCTACGATGATCGTATGACTAATGTTAAATTGGAGAAGATGTTGATGCAGATACTGTTGGAGAAGCTTAGCGATGAGGAGGTTGCAAGGAAGCTTTTGGGAGTTTTAAAACATTTGAAAATTTCCTTTTAAATAAAATGTAATAGTTTAGTGGTTTTTGTGTTACATTTGACTTGAAGGAATTAGTGACACTTTCGGATTGACGATCTAAACAAGTTGGTTTGTGAAAAATGTTTTATTATATTGAATAAAGTTGTTTTAGATAACTAAACTGATAGTTGTCATTTTGAGAATAAATAATTGTGAAGTTCCTATGTAGTAGGATGGTATCAAACGATATGTTTGAAGTTTTGAAAAAAAAATTGCACTTGGCATCTCTAGGGGTGTTATAGTGCACCTTCATTTATGTTCCTTCCCTTGATTTGATTCCTGATTACACTCAAATCCATCGTAATACTCCAAATAAAAATGTAGTTGTCGAGCCTTGAAAGGGGTATTAACCTTTTTCCTGGTCAAGCAACCACAGATAGATCAAGTAACCCTTCAAAGTCAGTCTTAAAAGATGATGTCAAAGTCTTACAGAAACCCATTTGAAAAGAAAACTTATAAGAATCTTTAACAATATCTATAATGATATCAAAGTCTATATTGATATTTCAAATTAAGCCACATTTTTAATGTTCAATATTAATTAACAAATATTTGAGGAAATAATTAACCCTAACAACAACAACTGTGTTGGTTGAATGTCAAGATTTTTAGGATCTTTTTTAGAGTATAATTGTAATTGCATATATTAAGAATATATGTGAATTTAGAGTGATTTCAATTTCAAACCATGAAAGAAAAATATGGAGAAGGCAAACTTATAGTAAACCTTCAACAACTCCAATTATGCTCATTTTTCTTGCCCAATCTAACTAACTTTCCTTAGCAAGTGGACCATGTAAATTTGTGAACAAGCTATGATTAGGCATGTAATCAAACATAATCAAACTTGCATCTCTTATTAACATCAACTCTTTTTTTTGTATTGATTGCTACTTTTTATATTAAATATTTACGTATCAAAGCATCAAGAAATTTAAAGGTTGAGGCTACCACTCCTACGATCTAAATCACTTTTAGGATCTTTCTGGTAATTTATGCACATCAAGATAGATAACACCATTCCTTTTGTGCACTTCCCATTTACCAAGGATCATGACATATATAAGTTGTTGCTAGTATCTTCTAATTCATTCAATCAAAAAAACTAAAGGAAAATATCAAGAACACAATTTCAATATGAAAAATGTAGTTGAACCAATTATCCTAGTCATGAATTAAAACAACCCAGAAACAAAAAGATGGGGAGAAAATAAATCCCCATCAAAGCAACAATAAAAAGAATATCAATGATGATAATCCAATTAAATATGACATGTTCCAAAGTTCAAACAGTTAATGAGGAAGCACTTACTTCATTCCAATCTAGAGTGGCATGCTCTCCTCTAAAGATTCACGATCTTGAGAAATCCAGGGTAAAAACTATAATGCTTGAAGTAAAATTATAGTAGCTTCGTTGGCATCACTTCGACTGCCATAAACAAACAACAAATATTTAAAATGAATTAGGAAAAACCATAACTATAATCCAACAACATAAAAGCCTAAAACCACGAACTTTCTCCTCGACCATAAGCTTGATTTCTATCAAAACATATAATTGGTATTAGATCAAGAATGGAAATGGGAACAACTATTGTTGTTTTCACACTCTATATAACATCACGTTGGTTATATATTAGTTAATCAGAAAATAGAATGGTTAGAATCATATAAAACTTGCCATTGAATACTCAATTATCATCTAGTACATGAAACTTGAAACTAAATTATTGTTACATTTCATCCTAACAAATTCTATGCATACTAAAGAAATGGGAATAAAACTATAAAATGAAAACGTACCTGCATAGGACTTGCAGCTACCAATAAACCAGCTACTCCTTCACCTACAACACGTCCATCAGAGCTTGCCAAGGATACACCCATGCCACCATATCTGCTTCGTATTTCTCCACTTTCACTAGGCATGAATGAGCCAAATAAAGAAAGAATTTCAAACAGTCCCTGAAGAAACGAACACCAAGAGAGATTGGATTTCTTGTTGGATAGAATGAAAAGAAGTTAACCGGTGGAGCTAGAGTTTTGACTTTGTTTAATGAAAATTGACAATAATGGTTAGAAATATGTGTCTTAACCCTTTGAATGGTTTCAGTCAACCACATGCTTTTTAGACACCACATTGCATGAAATTAAGACATTGAAAGATTGCATAATTATTCAAGGAAACACTTTTAAAATTCTATTACTTACTAAAAAATGCTGCAAAGTTTATGTTCAAAAGGAAGATTCAAGAGGAATAGGTATAACATTTAAGAGAAAGAAGTTCTCAAAACATAAATGAAAAAATAAAAATTAGGAAGAAAGTGTAACATCCCGTCAGGATATTACGAATTTAATAAAATAAAATAAAGTAATTAATTTCAATGCATTTAATAATACCTCATTTCCCAAAAACACGGGAAATTTAAAACATTCTTATTAATTCCAAATATACTCAAAGTTCGTAAATCATAAAACTGAACATAATTACAAAGCCTCTCATCTGAGGTTACAAATTATTTCAAGACAAAAACATGTAAATCTCCCAGACTATCCCCTCTCCGCGGCTAAGCCTCACCAGCTCCACTACATCATCACCTGCTAACATGTACCGCGTACACGATCATCCCCAAACACAAACAGATAGGGTGAGCTAAAATAATAAGAAATAATTTTTCACCAAACATATATACATTATATACATTAAAAACAAATCTCATATTTTGATCCCCATGGCCACCACCATGCGTGATATCATGGCCACAACCATGAAACATTAACACACCTTAAGGAAGCCTCGTTACCTTCCTTCCACATGGCCACAACCATGCCAGCAATGTTATACATCTCCTAATGATTTGCTCAAGGTGCTTTGCTGCCACACCTATCGGCCACAACCGATAGAGCACGTTCGGAAACCATACTACGGATCACACACCTTAACGCCAAGTGGAGTTCCCAATTACGAACATAGTTCGTAACGTCCTAGGACTACCAAACTCGTCAGCATATCACTGAGGAGGGCAATCCATTTGGACCCATCCGTACTGGCCACAACTAACACACTCACACCGGCAACACTCGCCAACCTGAGCCACAACTCAAAGGTTCCTAGTGTTCATCCGCTATCCCGAGCCACAACTCAAAGGAAGTCATTCCGGGCCACAACCCATAGAATGCCACGTGCTTCACCCCTATCCTGAGCCACAACTCAAGGATACGTTCTGGGCCACAACCCATGGAACACCAACAACCCCACCATCGAGATATCCTTAGAAGCCTTATAGACCATGCTTTACAAATTCCATCTCATACCATTAATACAGCAATAACACATGCCTTGAATGCACAATAGCACCCTCGGTTGCTTAGGCTAAACGCCTTTGTTTAACCAGTCCAGCCTATCTCGCTTAAGCTAGACCCACTAGCTTGGGCGAGCCTCAAACCCCTCTGCAGCTACGAAGTCTCGCTTGGGCGAGACCCTCACTCGCCCAGGATTAAAATGCCTCGTCTAGGAGACGAGTTCAACAAAGCTACGAACCTTCCCTCGAGATCATGCTTAAGCGAGAGGCTCTCGCTTGAGCGAGACGTACTTCCGCTCAAAACAGCAATCAATCACGCCTGCGCGAGATGTTCAATTAAACCACACAAACACGCACGAATTCTCGCTTGGGCGAGGCACACTCACCTAAGCGAGATGACTTGTCGCCCAAGACCAAATCACCCCGCCTGAGCGAGATGGTCGAGTAGGGAAGGTTTTCGAGTCCCTGCATATTTCGCTTAAGCGAGCCTGGCTCGCCTGAGCGAGACATGCAGACTCTGGCACTGTTTCACGCATACAACAACAACATACCAAATTCACACTCCCAAATCATGCCAACCAATCCAGAATAATGCACCAACTATGTACACACAATTCAGACCCAACATGAATCCCAAAATGCATGTTTAAAGCATAAGTTGCACTGTCAGTACCCAAACCCTCATTATTTCCATACAATTGCATAAAAAGTTTGATCCCATGCCACAAGAACAACCAGTACAACATCCCATCAATTGAAGCACAAAAATTTGGCTACACACACAGCATAATCATGCAAAACAATACAATTAAACCAGGATTTCGAGTTCAGCTCCCCTAACCTGAAATTGGGAAATTCCTTTGATCACCAAGGGCTTGCCTTATCACCACTTCAATTACCCCTATCTAATTCTCTCAAAATTCTCTATTTTACCTTGGATTCGTGCACCTCACAGAGCTCTCTGAAAACAGCCTCTCAAAACCCTTTTCCTCTCTCAAATTTTGCCTTTTAAAGGCCCTAATGCTAGGATAAAGCAAAAAAACGAAATTGGGTTTTGTGATGGAGTTAATTGCATTCAAGTCCATTATTAGTTGTTTTCTTTTTCAGCCACTCTTGGCTGCCCCCTTTTTGCTAGGTTTCCTCCACCCTTTCATATTCAACCCACAACAAATTTTTAAGCAAAAAGAGTTAAATCTGACTCACCAAGGTTCAAACCCCATGACCTTACTAAAGCCAAATCACAGCTAAACCACCAAGCCAATTAATGTTTCATGTCAATTCATACACATTTACCATGATGTTATCACCCAACACGACCATGTATAATTTTAAAATAAAAATAAGTCAACCAACACACCAATAACACTCATAGGACTCGAACCCAAGTCCTTTCACACGTATAAAGTACTCTCAACCAATTAAGTTAGTACTTTTCCATGTCATACCCATTAGAATTTAATGTCATAAATAAGCTACCTAACCGCATTTATTAATTAATTATTTATTTAATTAATTAAATTTCGCGGATCATACAGAAAGGCATGCAACCTTTAAAAATTGAGATACTCATGAAAAATGACTTTTTGTCTACTTTTGAAATAAAGATTACATAATCATTGAAATAAAGAGAAGCTAGTTTGCTTTAAAATTTTGAGTAGAAGACACTTCTATAGGCAAGAAAAAAATATAATAAGGCATGGTAAAAAATTTAAAAACCATGATATTGGAGAACAAAAACATCACACCAAACCATATTTAGAAAACACTTACAGTGCATTCCACTTTGAAGAAAATAAGACAACATTGAATAGAGTAAGTGATTATAATGGTCCAACTTACCTGCCAACTTTAGTCAGATCCCAATGCAACTGTAAACGAAAAACTTGGAAAAATAACTCTCAAATTTAAATGCGTATAAAATTTTAGATAAATAGACTAAACTGCGTACAAAGTTTATAACCCATAAAAAATTTAAATGCGTACAAAATTTTAGATAAACAGACTAAAATGCATTCAAATTTTAGAACCTATTAAAACACCTTATGCAGTTATAAGAATATTAATTCTAGAAGTAAAGCCTTTATCCAAAATCCTTCCTTGACATTCTCTGTCATCCTTAGAATACGAAGGTCCAAAACTATGCACTAAAGTTGTACTACAACTACCAAAAGCATGACCTTATTAGAGTCTCTAATTTGCAAAGTAACTACAATAACTAACATCCATTTTAATTACATTTACAAATCAACTCTTGCAAATTATGGCACAAAAGAACACAACTTACTACTACCTTTCACAACTTTAACAACAAGAGTAGACACATACACTCTTACATAGGACTCTCTAGTGATGAAGAACGGGATAGGAAAGAACTTAGGGTATATAGTTCAAAATCACTGATTTTTTAAAAAACATAGAAAGATTATATGTTAGAGCATTGCGACAAACACAAAATCGTTGCTTCAAATAACTACTTAATATCTCCTAGCTGTTTCCTTTAATTACCTTAAGAAGAAGTGAATTCCATTGAGAGACAATCTTTATGTCTCTAATTGTGTAATTAGTTTCATTCTTTGAGTATGACAACCTAACACCAGTAGGAGAATCCAAATATATAATATTGCAAACCTATAATATAAAACAAAATTACATTCAAATTGATCAGAAGAAAACATAACCACTAAGTAAGCATTCTAGATCTTTGAGTAGCTTACAAAAATAAATAGCAATTAATCAATCCTACATCAAAAATTAAAAATATGTTGTTATTTGGAACTACAATAATTGAGGAAACTCAACCAGCTGATGAGTTAAATCATCCCCAAATAAGGAAGATCCAAAAGAGTCAACTAACACATATTAAAAGTTTTACACTAAAAGTCAGTTGCAAAATATGGAAAATCCTGAAAAATACACAATAAAATTTAATGATTTAAATAGGAAACAATGCAGTGAAGAAAGAACATCGCATACAGCTAAATTGAGTGCTATTAAATAATGGAGAGACTGAAGTCAGATCTATTATTTCATGCAACATCAATCAACTCAATGGACAATACACTCTCTATAAACCAATCTCAAAAGCGAGAAAGCAAAAATTACTTTTATTCCCAAGCAACCAAAAGAAGAGAAGGTTAGACAACATGGTTAAAATAGTAAATTACTAAAATTTAAGCTCACATGCATCATTTTAAAAACATGGGAAATTAACGAAACACTAGTACATTTTACGCTTTCTAACTCGGACTTTATGCCTCGGTCATAATGCAAACGAGGCATATAAACACGCAGTGGCAGTTTTGTAATTTATGCAACATTTTATGCCCCTGTTACTAATTAACCCGAAGCAGAAACTAGTTTTATGCCTCGGTTCTAAGAGACCCGAGGCCTAAAGCCTCTCTAAAATTTCCCGCTTCCCACTTTAAATTTAAAACAAAAAATTTATGCATCGGTTGATATTGACCCGAGGTAGTAAGGCCTTATATGCCTCGGTTGTTTGAACCCGAGGCAATACAACCCGTTAAAATCGCCAGCCTTAGGCCCAAATTTATTTTTTCAATCCTTTGGAAACCCTAAAGCCGCAAACCCACCAAGCTGCTTCTTCACCCTTCATGCCGCAGACTCCCTTACTTCATCATCCTTCATGCCGCAGACTCCATCAAACCCAACACTTCTCTTTCTCCTTCATTTCTATTCACCCTTCTCCATAACATGCTTCTTCCATCTTCTTCTCATTTCAACCTTGCAACTCATAACAACGTGTGTGGAATGCTTATTGGCCGCGAGGGCATGACGAGTTTGGCCAAACGCGGAGAGGACGACGAGGACGCGTGCGGGAGGGAACCACTTGCTCAACACAAAACACATACAGAAAGAGAAACTCGCAGATTTGAGTGTGGTTGAAGATTGATTGGACTGGACCCTTCCACATCTGAATCCCTAACCGAACCCTCTAAACCGGGCAATAGCGGTGGCCGGAGCACCAAGCACGTTGCTCCTTCGTGAGCCATGGCAGTGGTGCCGCGCTTGGTGGCGCGTTCACTCTCGTGCGAAGGCAAGGTGGAGATCGCGCTCCGATTTCTCAGGAATGTGGACCCTCTCCTCTCCCCTCTAATCGACATTCACCAACCCCCAACCTTCGACAATTTCCACACTCCCTTCCTTGTCCTTCATTCATCTTGTTTCCAGGGGTAAAATCCAGTAATCAGTATTGTATTGTGATGGTTTGATAGTCTCTGTTTTGGTGATTTTGTGCAGGTGATTGCGATTGGATGGTGAGGTTTGTTAGGAACCATAACCGGTGATGGAAGGACGCATTCCAGAACCCCGTTTCTGAATTTTTTTTTAATTTTAAACGTCTTAGGCCTCGGTTGCATCAGAACCGGGGCAATAATAGAGAGATATGGCTTCGGTTCTCAGTAGAACCAAGGCATAAAATAGATTTTCTACCTCGAGTAACACCCGAAACCAAAGTCTAATCCTTTTTTGCCTCGTTCACATATGCCTCGATTCTAAAACTGAGGCATAATAGCAAAAGTAACCGCGGCCAAATACCTTTACCGCACTAGTGAAAAAACCTATAAAATGAAGTTGGATTATTTAACTAATTTCCAAGGATAATTGTTTTCATTTTATATATATATATATATATATATATATATATATATATATATATAATACTATAGACATTTCATAAATATAGTATTGGACGTTATCATTACATCTTCATTGTTAGTAATTTGACGATATAAATGAATGAAAATTAAAATATGTATACTTTTAAATTTCATATTGAAAAATTGGTTAATGATACAAAATATATATGAAGTTTCCAATTATAGAATTTCTTGGCATACACGACTCATAATAGAAAAAATGAAAAAAAAAAGTATACTTTGAAAAGTAGAGTTTTAACGTATAACGACAAAAAAGATATTTTAGACTTTGAAATAACATTAAAAGAAAAAGAAAAATAAAGTTCCAATTTTGTTCCTCGTAAATTTACGATATTAATAAAAAGGAATATAATAGCCTATAAATGACAATGCAGCTAATACAACACGTCCCATGTCTGGTGAGTTCTGCCCCAACACATCACCCAATAAGCTCGTGACAAGTAACAGAGAAAGATAGGCAGTAAAAGAAATGGGTCTAATTCCTTCCGATGGCACACGTTCCCACGTTCTTCTTTTCCCGTTCATGTCAAAAGGGCACACCATACCCCTTCTACACTTCGCCAAACTCCTACTCCGCCGTTCCATATCGGTCACCGTCGTCACCACCCCCGCCAACCACCCTTTCATCACGGAGTTCCTAAAGGGAACCGCCGCCTCTGTGGTCACGCTGTTGTTCCCCACCGTCACAAATATCCCCGTTGGTGTTGAGAGCACGGACAAGCTTCCCTCCATGTCCCTCTTCTACGAGTTTGCCTCTGCCACTTCAGCAATGCAACCTCAGTTTGAACAACTCCTCCAGACCCTTCCACGGGTAAACTTCATGGTCACCGACGGCTTCCTTTGGTGGACCCTAGACTCAGCCACTGCGTTCGGAATCCCCAGGTTTGTCTACTACGGCATGAACTGCTACAGTTCAAGCATTTGCATTGAAGCAATGAGGAAGGGGATTCTTAACGGCTCCCAACCCGACAACGAGTTAGTCGCGTTGACTCAGTTCCCGTGGATCAGAGTCTGCAAAGAAGACTTTGACCCTTCCTTCAGAGACCCTAACCCCAATAATGATGCACACACGTTCAACATGAATTCAATATCATCCACACATCGGAGCCATGGCATGTTGTTCAACAGCTTCTACGAGCTTGAGTCTACCTTTGTTGATTACGTGAACGCGGGGGCCTCTCCTAAAGGTTGGTGTGTTGGCCCTCTGTGTTTGGCTGAATGGACGCCGAAGGTTTACTCTGATGAAGGTCTGAAACCCAGGTGGGTAACGTGGTTAGACCAGAAGCTTGAAGAAAAGCGCCGTGTTGTGTACGTAGCGTTTGGGTCGCAAGCTGAGATTTCAGTTGAGCAACTGAAAGAGATAGCATTGGGGTTGGAAGAATCGGAGGTGAGTTTCGTGTGGGTGATGAGGAAGGAGGAGTGGGGTGTTCCTGATGGGTTTGAAGAGAGAGTGAAGGGGAGAGGGATGGTGGTGAGAGAGTGGGTGGATCAGAGAGAGATTCTGATGCATGGGAGTGTGGAATTGTTTGTGAGCCACTGTGGGTGGAACTCGGTGCTGGAGAGCGTGTGCGCTGGGGTTCCTATTCTGGCGTGGCCAATGATGGCAGAGCAGTATTTGAATGCGAGAATGGTGGAAGAGGAGGTGAAGGTGGGGCTCAGGGTGGAAACGTGTGATGGATCAGTGAGAGGTTTTGTGAAAAGGGAAGGGCTGAAGAAGACGATGATGGAGATGATGGAAGGGGAGAAGGGGAGAAAAGCAAGAGAGAAAGTGAGGGAATTGGCGGAGAAGGCAAAATTGGCTACGCAAGAGGGTGGTTCATCGTGGTCCACGTTAGAGTCACTTCTTAACGAGACATGTGCTTCTCAAGATAAAGAGTGATCTTATTTCAAAGTTTCATAAATAAGGATATAATAAATTAATCTCTAAAGCAACTTTTATATCTAAGAATTAACTAGGGTTTGCATGTTGTCTCTAATATATATAATCGTATTTGTGGTGCACCAATTACTATTATTTATTTGTCTTTAAATTGTTATTTCTGTATTCCCTAATTAAATAAAGAATACCATCTATTAATTGTAGATCTTACTTTTTTTATCCCGTGGTGAACCTATGCTCTCTACATGAGACGTGCAAGTGCACCTTCTAATTTTGTTCAAACTATTACCAATTAAAAGTTGAAGATTGAGATTTAAATAATTTATAATTGTTTAACTAATTTAAGGTTTCAGATCCGTCATTAATGAAGATGGTGGTTTACACCGTAATAATAAGTCATGAAAAGTGAATTTTAATAATTAAATTTGACAATTTTTTAGAATTTGATGTAATATTTTTATGTCATTTTTTTATTTTTTTGTTTTCTCATTTTTTATTTTACAAAACCATTTAAAAAATATTATAAGAAAAATTATCAAAATATTACTGTTCAAAAGTCATAAATTATAATTATAATTAAATATTTTTTTTATTTAACTTTGAATAAAAATTGAAATTAGATTTCCTTTAACATGTTTTTGTTGAATTATCAAAACTCTTTTGTTTTTTAAGGTATCAATGTCACGTCCTACAATGATATTTTAAGAAAATGTTTATAATGTTTACTATGATAATAAAAAATAATAAAATTATTATCAATATTATTTTATTTCATATATTTTTATTTTATTATTGAAAGTAATTTTAGTTTGGAAAATTAGTTAAAAAAAGTAATTAAATTTAAAAATATCATTTAAAAAGTAAAATTAGTAATTTTTTATCTTAAAAATGATTATTTAAAAAATAAAATTATACATAAGAAAAAAGTCCCGGTATAATTTAACAATCTAACCCATTTAGTAAAATGATTATAGTTGAGTTTGGTTGATTATAAATTGTTTTTGTCTTCCTCTCCTTAAATTGGGTTTTCCACACTCAAACATGTAATAATAATTTTGTGTAGCAAGAGATATTGTTAACTACTAAAAAAAATCATCAATTGTGAAAAAAAAAATTTGTTATAAGGTAAACAAAACCATGCATGTAAGCATATTTGTTAATATTTCCCGGTCAGTTCAAATCAAACGTTAATGGTAGATGTGTACTTCCTAACATGCAATTTTTTTTTTCTATGATAATGAAACTCGTTGGAAGTTGGCCTTTTTTATGTGTGATTGTTATGGAGATTTTATATCTTAATTAACTAAGCTTTGTTTGTTTTGAGAAGTATTATTATTTGTGCGAACGTCTGAGAATGGATTTTTGAATGACTCTCCGTGTAAAAGCAATTAAAAATTATTTAGTACTTAATTCAGTAACCTTTTAAAATATAAATAATTAGGAAAGATAAAATTAGGATGACAAATTATATAAGATCAGTAAGACAAACTAATATTTTTAGAAATATTTTTATAATAATTTTAATAAAATTAAGAAGTGTCTTATATTACTCCTACAAAAATTTTATTCTGACTAAATAGATTATATTTTCTATTTATTCTAAATTAGTTTTACCTAAATAAATTTAATTTTCTATTTAAGAGAACAAAATAATCTTATATTTTAATTTAATAACATATTTAAAATTATTTTTTAATTTTATTATAAATAAGTAATTAAATTTAAAAGATAAAATAATAAAATAATCTATATTAATAAAAATAATATACTAAAAATGGTTACGAAATTAATATTTTTAATTAACAGATATAAATAATCTGAAATTGAGTAAATTTAGTGGTACCCACTTATGACACCAGCAATAAAAGTTATCTCACCGTAAAAAGATACGCATCTCAGGGTGACTGGCTGGAGTGACCGGGAGACAAATGCTAGATAATAGGGACCATAATAATTGGATTCAGACAATGTGTTACAGTCTGTCACTATGAAATTCAATTTAAACATAAAATTTGAATATTTATAAATTTAAAAATATATTTTAAATTTTAAATTTCATTTTTAGTATGATAACCTTCTTATTAAAATTTTAATTCAATATAAAATTAGTTAGTAAAATTAGACATATAATTTTTAAAATACTTAATATATTTATTTTAATTATTTAAAATTAAAAGAAACTTTTAAAAAAATAAAATTGCTTTAACGTCCGAAATTCGAATAGTCCCTTCGAATAAATCACAAGATAATTCATTTCTTATTTATATAGTGAAATAATAAATTGGATTCATATTAAATTAGTGAAGATATGATGAGATGGTAGTAAATTAAACGTACGGTATGAATTGACTTATATCTAATGGTGGCTAGAACACTCAGACAAAGATGTGACTTGTTAGAGCGCAGCATTTACAATTAAGAACTAAATTCTCATATAGTGTAATAATTAATATCGATGAATGTCTACTAAAAATGCCTTGTTTGTGTATTTCCAATTCAAAACCAATCCCTTTGTACGCAGCTCATTTTAATGCATGGGTGTGGGACAGAAGCCTTTTCTTTTCCAAAGAAGTACGGATGACCACCTTTTTTTTAAAAATGAAATAGAATTAATTTTTTAAAATTTTTGTAATAAAATAGATATAAGATTTATTTTTTATCTTTTATCTTTTGTAAAAATTTAGATTAAAGGTTAAATATATATTTTTTAGAAATAGATATAGTATTGTATTTTTAATCATTTTAGGTATTATTTGAAAGAAAAAAAATAATAAATAATGTTTTTTTTCTTTTTAAATTTGTTGATTTAAAAATAGATTTTATATTGTGTAGTAAGTTATTTTATGTGTAATTTGAAAATATAAACGTCAATTTAATTTAATTTTTTTTTTAATAATTTGTGTAGTATTAATTTTTCTGAATAGGAGTAATTGGGTGTTGTGTTTGGAATCTTTCCTTTGTGGACTTTCATTTCATTGTGGATTCTGTATGTGGGGAGTAATACTGGAATAAGTGGGGAGTTTTTCTTAATATTATGAACATCGCTAACAGTTTTTGTTCTTGCAGAGAACAAATAAGATAGGTTAGGCACAAGCGTCACCTTACCACGTAGTCCGTTATCTCCTTAGTTGGCCTCTCCCCAGTCGATACATGTCGGCTTGAACCCAGGGGGGGTTACCTGCAGAAAAGTCTTCGAAGTTCAAGTCAGTCAAAGCTCTTAGAGAGTCAAAATCAGTGATTAATGAATGCGTACCTTTAAATGATGGGGTCCATGTGTATTTATAGAGCATTAATGGCGTTTGACCATTTCATAGGCTGGGCCTTGACTTGGGCTCTAGTTTGGGCCACGAGTGGGCCTGGGCCCTAACCCAGGCTCGTAAGACCTTTTGAACGCGGGGGCTTCGACATTCGCTAAGTTATTGGAGTAGTCGGCCTGGGCCTTAACCTTACCAGATATGCTCGAGTAGTCGGTCTAGACCGACTACTTGCCTAGATGGCTTTTGTTGGTGATATGAGGTGCAGGAT
>Ga0214544_1007167_pt1 | contig 19847 bp, 10 predicted proteins | sample CNSS3metaG_FD_160074 | JGI IMG/M metagenome (GOLD analysis project Ga0214544, IMG submission 160074) | Root nodule microbial communities from cowpea collected in UCLA plant growth center, Los Angeles, California, USA - CNSS3 | ecosystem: Host-associated > Plants > Roots > Nodule | place: USA... | reverse complement strand
GATACAAGGAGGAAGATGGAGCTGTTCCCACGAGCCCTAGCACTCCTCCAAGCTCTCCAAATGTGTTCTTCGTGCCTCCAAAATGCCAAAGATCATATTCCCTCCGCGAAAACAGAAGAAAAAGGGGTCACTTGACACATCAGCGAAAAAAGGCGCCTGGCGGAAGGGTCTCACCGCCAGGCGCAAGCCACCAAACAGGGGGCAAGTCTTCCCGCTACCGCCCAGCGGTGACTACCAGTAGTGCCTGTCTGGCGCTTGGCTGGCGCGTGGCTGGCGGTCTGTTCCGCCTGGCGCTGGCTCGCCAGGCGCTTCCTGTTGACATTTTTCTTCTCTCTTTGCTATTCCGGGTCACTCATTAGTCTGGATTTTTGGAACAAAGCTTCCCATCTACAAAAAGGACACAAAAATGGGGATTAGTCATATATTTAGATCAATGTAACCCACAATGTATTTATTTACAAAAGTAAGGTAAAATTGAGGATTAAGTAGGTTAAAAGCTTTGGAAGAGATGATTTTGCTAATGAAATATAGCTTGGATAATGGTAAAAATTAACATTATCAGAGAGTGATTCTTAATAGGGTTCCAAAGAAAGACAGCCTAATTAATAGACGGATAAGAATAGATAATAAATGTTGTTCGTTGTGTGAGGTTGAGGAAGAATGCATTAGCCACTTATTTTTTACCTGTAATGTGTCAAGGGTTGTGTGGAATCAGTGTAACAAATGGATAGGTATTAATAATGTTCAACTTTTTAAGCTAAAGCAACATTTCCAACAATTCTACCTTACAGAGTTGAACAATAAACAAAATGGTGTTTGGAAATGCATGTGGATGGCAATAGTTTGGGTAATTATCTTTAGAGATGAAACGGTAGATGCTAAAGAGGTATTTACAATGGCACAACTAAAAACATGGGGGTGGATAATTAACAAGTATTCAAAATTGTCATTTACATATTCATATTGATGTTTGAGCCCAGCCACATGCTTAAAATATTTGTGAAAATAAATTGGCTTTAATCCTAAGAAATAAGAAATATGGGTATATATATAAAAGTTCAAAATAGTGTAGGATATAACCATAAGGAAAGGGAAGTAGGAAGATATATGGTTAGAGAAAGGACTAATAAGGCAATTAGCTCAACAATGCTTAAGTGGTGGTAAGGTGAGGGTGCTATCTTGTGATGGCTAAACAAATGTTTTGCAACACACATATAGCTCATTAGAAGGTGTAAAATGTTTTGTGATATTAAAATTCTCTCTAGTACAGTCATACATTAAGGTAGACAGTAAGGGATATTGTTGCTATGTATTGGGATGAGGAGAGTTGGAAAGAGCAATTCTTTGTCTTCTGCAGGAATGAAGTATGCAGAGGAGTGTTCTTTTTTCTTGTTGCAGAGAGTTAAACAACAAGGAAGTATTGTTTTTCATGTTTGCATGGACTATGGGCAACATAACATTCATAATGGAATATATATATCGAATATACCAAATTGTTGTTCAAACTACACTTGGGGATGAGATGGAGATGTGGCTGATATGTTTATTGCATCAGAGGAGTGTAGAGCAGTGTGAATGAGGGATATTGCAGCTAAATCAAGGAGCTGCTCGGAATGTTGAAGCCTTTAAAATTGGGATGTTGCTAATGGTATGAAGCAAAAAGGATTTTGGACTTGTGCTGGTCACGTAGGAATATGCCAGACGTATACTTACGGAGACATACATATCGCTTTTACTCTTTGTTGGTGAATCACAATGATGGTTCATGTGGTTTTGTTTTAGGTGAAATCTTTTGTTTTGGTGGAGCTAGGATGTTAAACTAGAATATCAATGTGTATAACAATGCTTTTTGTATAAGGATTAGAGTATCCCTTAAATGCTCTTTTTAATTAAATTTGTTCTTTACTGATAAAAAAATATGATTAAGTCTACGATGTCGTATCATCGTGGCTTATTCTTGAGATGTTGATGCAAGTGATGCATCTACTTAATAGGACGTATATCTACCGAAAGTTGTTCAAAATTTTCAGGATTCTGTCAAAAAATTTGACAAAAAGGCAACTCATCCAAAAATATATTTCATATGTTTCAAAAATTCTTTTCCAAAATTTACATTCCAAAAATTTATTTCCAAAAACTTTATTTTTGAAATATACCAATCAAATTAATTTAATATCCGAAATTAATTGATAGAATCGAAAGTTACGTTATATAAATAAAAATAGTAAATGATATCGATATGATAAATCTGGAGCTAGTTTAATTGATTCTTATATTGTCTACATATTAAATTTGTTTGTCATACCTGATCAAAGACTATACCAAATAAAAAATAAGTAGTCGTTTAGTTTACAAAGTTTAGTCAAAAAAATTAAATTCAGAATTAAATGGATTAAAAACAGAAAACAATATATCCAAAAGCTAATTGAGAATTCATCCTAAAGCTATTTAAAATGCAAACATCTATGCAAGAGTCTAGATAAAAATGCATCCAAAGACTGAAATACTAACAAATAAAACTGAAGATTACAAAAAATAGAATTTAATCCCAAATTTGTAAATTGTTCAGAATTTGATAACATTTTAAAGTACACATTTTCGACAGAAACTCCAACTATTTATCGTTATAATAATAAAATTAAATATAGAAATGATAAAAATGTTTGGAAATTTTGAAAGAGAAAGACACTCATTGTACATCCTCTTTATTAATTGCAAGACCCCCCTACAATTCAAATTTTATTCATTTGAACAAAAATTTGAATTGCAAAACATACAATATTGGAGAAGAAGAAAAATAACATTCATAGCATGGTTAACTTTAATTCTTCATTAACAATAATCTGCATTGGCAAATAAAAACCAAGCAACTCATTATATTCACTTTGCAGTAGAAAAGCAATTACTCACATCATTCATGACATTAACATTTCAACCAACGAATCTTGTTTATAAGTATGATATCATGTATATAAACAGATAAATAATGAAGTTCAACTATTCTCAAATAATCAAAGACAAACAATAATTTTTTTTACACATAGTGAAATATCTAAGTGAACAATATTAACATGACATTAATGCAAGAAGATTAAATAAAGTTAGTGTAAAGCTAGTATTTATGACAATGACATGTTTTACACATTAGGATGGAGGCATTATGCTGATGATAAAAAATTTTATACAAGGCTACATTACTGGTTAGGTCCAATACAATGCTATTATGCTAGCAGTTATAACAATGTCGCAATTCTCTTTTTTCAAGACTTAGGCAGAATTTTTACTTGGGAAAATATAAACCAATCAAACAAGTTGTAAGTTGTACCTTATTAATGAAAGATTATTATTTCCTGATCTAAGAAAAAAGACATGGAAATGTATACATAGAATCCTGTTAATTGTGTTGTAGTGAATCACTACTTTCTGTATATAAAATTTGGAATATATAGACAAAAAGACAAAAAATACAAACTGCAATTCAGTTGGAAAGAAATCTTTTTGAAGAACAGGATCGAGAACAAGTTTAGTTCCCTTTATTTTTTCACAGTAACTCCACAGTGCCCTGTTTAGTGTTCATTAAAGGTAACGTTTAGTTGGTTTTCAATTGCATATATTTACCAAAGTTCTACGTCGAGTAATATGAATAAAAGAGTAGCAGAAAAATATTATAAAAGTAAAGAGTTGGTTTTGGAGTTGTCACTAAGACTCAATATCTTAGGTGTATGAGGGACTTAGATAGTTGTATGTTATTGGAAAGTTTGCAATTTTTGCTAGAAAAATTGCACTATAAAGGGTTTGTAATTTTGGTCCAAAAAAATTGCACTAGGAAGGGTTTGCAATTTTGATTCAAATTTTTGTCCAAAAAATTGCACTTGGGTGATAATGCTTTTTGATCCAAATTTTTGCCCAAAAGATTACACTTGGGTGATAATGCTTTTTTGAGTGTTTGTGAATGTAGGTCTTAAGGTGCCGAACCAGATTAAATTTCTGTGTATTTTTATTTATATTTTTCTGTTCTTATTTGTTGATCGGGATATATTACTTTCTTAATGGGTGATCTCCCAACACATTTATATATTATCATCTAAATTTATTTTCTGAACTAACATTTATGTAAAACATATTTGGGTAAATCGAAATAGTATTTATTTTAAGAAGAAACAATGAACCCTATAAATAGAAGAAGGAACTAACTAGTTTGAGAAGAACCCTCACCCTTTTTCTGGAATTGACGGAGCTCCAATTACAGATTGGACTCTCTTCAAACGCTTCTTTGCATTGAGCGTTGCTTCGCTGCGTCAGTTTTCTTCTCCGCGGATTTTTGAGTTAAGGATATTGGATTCAATTTAAGGATTGGGACTTTAGATTGTTTAAGGCTACACATGTCATTAAAGAAACTGCTATCTAATTCTGCTTTAGTATCAAATGAACTACCCTCAATCTTGGAACCATATTTTATGGTTGAAAAAGGTTAATTATAATCCAACTTATTTTTAACAACCACTATTGTATGTTGAGCAGTGCGTACTTGATGATATTTTTATTAAATATTGGGATATTTTCTCCTTTTTCTTATTAATGTAAAAGATACTTTATATAATTATAATGTGTTCTGGAAAGTTTTTTCATATTAAAACATATTCTAAAATATATTTTATTTATTTTGAAAATTCTATTTTGAAAACGTCATTCCAGAAATCCCATTCTAAGACTTCTATTTAAGAAATATCATTTCACAAATATCTTTCTGAAAATTTTTGAAAAAGGTTTTCAAAATATACAATTTGAGAGCCATTTTTCTAATGAGAAAAATGTTTATTTAAAAAATTTGAAGGACTAGACGAAGAAATTGTGGGATGGAGGAAGTAAAAGCACAATATCATTTACTAAATAATTTATTGAACTGCAATTTATTATATAATTGACTTAGAAAGACTTCGGCACAAGGAATTATTATATAAATCATGGATCATGTATCAGATAAGCAGAAAGGAGTTACTGAGTCGTGGAAAAGGTAATTTAATTCCTGAAGATTCATCATCTTCCTCAACAGTTTCACCATCACAGGTTCTTTATCCTCCTTTTTTTTGTATTTGGTTCATTGTTCTTCGTTTTCATCCGTGAATAGATTTTTTTTTTTCTTTTTACAATAATTATTTTAGCCGGAGATGTTGAACACGGGGCATGAGTACTAACTTTTTGGTTTAAAGTACTTGATGATATTTTTAATAAATAGTGAGATTTTCTTTTCTTGTTAATGTAAAAAAATGTTTTATATCAATTTAAAAGTATTTGTTATATAATCTATGTTTAAGAATGCTTATTAAAAATAATTATTTATAATTTCTAATTACTCCACCTTTAAAAATGGTATTATAAAACCCAAAATCCCAAATCCTATTATATTTGAATTAGTTATTATATCACTTTTCATGTTTCAGATCTAGAGATAAAATGGACTAAAATGCTATAAAATGGGATCGTATCTACCACAAAATAGAACATATTCAAACATCTGCTGGAACACCTTTATAACCCTTGTGACTGAGTACCTGGAGTCACAAAGATAAGTTTAAAATGCAAAGGCCAAACACAAAAAATAGTCAGTAGCAGAAGATGACACAAAATCATTTAGATTTATTTGAGAAATATTCTCCAGAAGAACATAAAAAAAAAATAGAGAAACTCTACGATCGAATCCATCGCCGGAGAGGAACACCTGCGAAAGCCTCCTAAGCACGAATCGGAGCCCTTCCCCGCAATAACGGTGGCGCTCGACGCGCTTGCGAAAGACAGAGGTGATGAAGTTCTGTATAAGCATGGAATGAGGGTGTAGAAATCTTTTAATATTAAAAAAATTGAAATTTTTTTTTTCTTAAATATAATTTTATAAATGTCTATTAATATTGATGAAAGTTTTGAGTCTTTTCTTTTTTGCTGTTTGGATTTTTAGTCAATCCTATACAATTCCAATATTTCTTTCTTAAGAAAGAGATAAGAATAAAAGAGTGTTAGGTTTTAGAAGTTTCCGGGTTGACTACTGTGCCACCGAACGCAAAAAGTTTGGTGCAACTTTTTAGAAAAATAATTCAAAAAATAATCATGTATGACTTTAATTCAAATGTAAATGTAACCCTGTCTCAAGGTTCCAAATCCTAATATTTCAATCAGTTTTTATATCATTTTTCGTGTTCAGAGTTGTAACCAAATGGAAGGACGACGGAGTGATTTAGAGAAAGAATGGACTGAGAAGCTTCAAAATGTGAACCCTCCAGAGATGGATGAAATCCATATGCAATGCATTTATAGGGTACCATCAAATATTCGTAACTATAATCCTAACGCCTACACACCTCAAGTTGTTTCAATCGGCCCTTATCATCACAACAGTTTTGAAACAATGGAAGAGCTTAAACTCAAATATGTTAAGGGATTTCTAAATCGAACACGACTATCTACCAAAGAATTGGTTGCCAAAATTGAAGAGATTGAAAACAGCAATAATATTCGAAGTTGTTATGCAGACCCCATTAAATGTAATGGTGATGATTTCTTCAACATGATTCTAGTTGATGCTTGCTTCATGATTGAGCTTTTTCTAAGATGGCACGAACGTAGTGATTGGGAGGGAAAAGACCCTTTAATGTTAAAACCATGGATGCTACCGCAGATTAGGTTTGACTTGATTCGACTGGAGAATCAGCTTCCATTCACTGCTCTTGAACATCTTTATAACCACACTGCTATGCATCCACTATCCCCTCCTTTCGTCAGATTTGTTTCAACTATTTGAAGAGAACAACTTTAAGACCCGTGTGTCCAGGAGAGAATCCAAAACACTTCACTGAGTTCGTAATATCTTCTATAATATCATCATCATCACCACGGTTTGGTCTTAGAGAACAAGGAGAATACCAAGAAGTTAGTCATCTATACAGTGTAAGCCAACTAGAGGAGGCAGGTATTAAGTTCAAAGTCAGTCCAAATAATTGCATACTTGACTTGGAATTATCTGAAGATGGAGTGTTGAGCATGCCAATCTTGAATATAAGTTCCAGTACACAACTTTATTTCAGGAATATGATGGCATATGAACATTGCCACGATTCGGCTACAAAAATCATTACTCAATATGTAGCGATCCTAGATTTTCTTATCAATACTGAAAAAGATGTGAATATACTTGTTGACAAGAAAATTATTGTCAATTGGTTGGGTGATACTGATAAAGTGGTTACAATGATTAGTAATCTGAACTCAACTGTCACAATGCCAGAGTTCTGTTCGCATTATTTCTCCGTCTGCAATGGGTTAAATAAATTCTACGAAAATCCTCGTAACAAGTACAAGGCTATGTTGATACACGATTACTTAAACACTCCTTGGAAAATAGCATCTACTGTTGCTGCAATTGTGCTACTTTTGCTCACGCTTATTCAGACTGTATGTTCAATCATCTCATTAGTTCAAAAGTAAGAAATCATTGACAATTTCAATACTTAAACAATGCAATGGAACAAGTCAAACTCATAAAATTGCAATGTTAAATGTGCAGGTAATTGAAGAGAGGATTCAATAAATAAGTAACAAGGAAATCACTTGGTGAAGAAGATATTTGATGATTGTATTTGAGTGTCTTAGTATAAGGAAAACCTTGTGATGTTATTTACTGTGTTGTTGCTTTTCTTTCAACGAAGATTTAACTTGTTTTCTGTTTTTTCTATTTGGATTTCATTGTAAGGGAAACCTTATGATGTTATTTACTGTGTTGTTGCTTTTCTTTCAATGAAGATTCAACTTATTTTCTGTTTTTTTTTTTATTTGGATTTCAGTATAAGGAAAACTTTGTAATGTTATTTACTGTGCTGTTCCTTTTCTTTCAATGAAAGTTCATCTTGTTTTCTGTTTTTTCTATTTGGATGTTAACTTTAACTACTTTTAAGCAAGTAAAGTGAATACAGGAATGTAGAATCTTATTATCAAACTCAAAATCACTGTCTTAAACCTCAAGTATCAAAACTAATATGTAAGTTCAAACATAGCGGGAAGCGTTAAAGTTTTATGTACTCAATCATGATAATCATGATAAGGGAAGTTAATATTTCATATGATTGTAGGGAGTATTGATATGCATTCTCATGTTTTATGTTAATGAATTGATATGTTATGAGCATGTCTCCATAAATACTCTAAATGAGTGTGAGCATGTCTCCATGAGTGCTCCTAAATGTCTAAGTATGGTTTGTTAGAAATATTACATATTTCTTGGTTTTAATTCTATTGATGAATATATCATTAGTGCAGTACCCCTTTTGGCCCCAGTTATTTTTGAGATTCTGCCTCGGTTTAAGAACCGAGGCACATTAAAGCGAGGCCAAAAGACCAAAAGGCACCTCCTTTTGGCCTCGGTCATTACCCGAAGCCATAGATCTCTTTTCTGCCTCGGTTGCAGAGAGACCGAAGCCATAAATTCAATATTTAAAAAAAAATCACAGCCTCCGCGAAGCTTCCTCGAACACCAACCATGACAGTTCACATTCCACCATTGCCGGCAACCACCGCTTCTCCATCTTCTCTGCAACGCGCAGCCACCGTAGCACCATACCCCATCTAACCACCATGAGCAAGCTGCCCGCAGTTCGAATTTACAACAGCTAAACCATCACCACCACGCTTGCAACAACAACAACGTTCAAAACACCATTAACGCTCCACCATGGAAGCAGCGAGAACGAACCATCACACCGGAACAGTTGCAGCAGTGGAAACGCGAACGCAGCACCAACATCACCGTGACACAGATCTGCATTGCGTCCAACCTTTCAGCCACGCAGCCGCGCATCATCTCGACGCTGCCATCACCATCAATAGTTCATCTTCACGTTGCCACCACAACAATTGAAGACCCAACATCACCACCATCATTTCCACTGCAACGTCGGCGCGTCCACCTTTGCACATCGAACCAGATTCGCGACCACCATGGCAGCAGCGGAGACGTATCCTCCATTGCAGTAGCGAACCAGAACAACGCCAACAACAATCACGTGAGCACACACCAGAGACGCGAACATAGCTTCAACACCACCACACAAACGCAACAGCAGCAGGCAGTCCATCACACCTGGGGTTTGCGCAGAGAGAATTGGGGAAGAAGATGAATAGTGATCGGGGTTCACAATTTGGGGATTTTAACAGGCTCAATGGCCTCGGTCGAAGGGGACCCGAAGCCAAAGGGGGCGGCGTTGATGAAATTTATAAATTAGGGTTTCTGGGCAGGGTTATAGGCTTCAGTTCTATTTCAACCGAGGCATAAAACTGCCCAATATTGCCTCTGTTGAAAAGCAATCGAGGCCAAATATGTTCTCGTTGGCGCCAATTTAAAATTTTCATTTCTGGGCTGCCTAATAGGCTTCGGTTCTTAAGGAACCGAGGCTTAAAGCTGCTTACGACACCGGTTGTTTGTAGAACCGAAGCAATATAGGTTGCTGAAATTGCAAAATTGCCACCGCCTCCTTATAGGCTTTGGTTATGCCATAACCGAGGCCTATAAGGCGAGGTAAATTATCAAATCTGCACTAGTGTATAATATATTTTATTCTTCTTTATTATTATCAAATATTATGTATTATGATGTATCTTAAGTTTTATCACTTTTCCCTATATATCATGAGATATTGTTCTCTATATATTGAACAAGTTTTATGAAAAGTAAGAAAGCTCTTTGAGTTACTTTTCATCAAATACCTCTTGTACATTTTTTTTTCCTTCTCATGACTTATACATATCTAATATGGTATCAGAGCCAACTTAGAGCCTATCTTAGCGAACTTTCTTGGACATTCTGTTCCACCCGCTATCGGGCCGCTAACGGACCACCCACTAATTTCTAATCCCACACACGAGATGAATATACCTTTGCGTGAAGGGGTGTGTTGGAAGTCTCACAGCGACTAGAGATAAGTCCAATTCACAATATATAAGTGTGTGCAATCCTCACCTTACAAGCCGATTTTGTGGGGTTGAGTTAAGCTTAAAGCCCACATCTAACATGGTATTAGAGCCATGTTAGAGTCTATCCTAGTGAGCTTTCTTGGACATTATGTTCCACCCGATATTGAGTCGCTAAAGGAACACCCATTTCTAGACCCACTCACGAGATGTTTAAGTGAGGTGCATGTTTAAGTGAGGTGCCTCACCTTACAAGTCGGTTTTGTGGGGTTGAGTTAGGCTTAAAATCCACTTCTAATATGGTATCAAATGAAAAAAAAGCACCTTCCGCATTTACTCCTTTCTTGTTGATTTCCTACCATGGCGAATCTTACTTCATCCTTTGGTTCATAGGCTTCCGCGTGTTCTCGTCGACTTCTCAAGGTTCTCAAATTTCTCGAATTTATCAAGTTTCTTGAATTTCTCAAATTTTGGGTCTTCTCAAGTTCTCAAGAATTTTCTTCATGACCGCTTTCCAAAACTGCTACTTTCAAGTTGGGCCAAACTTCATGCCCATCTGGAGAGGGGGTGTGAGAGATATTACACATCTCTTGGTTTTAATTCTATTGATGGATATATAATATATTTTATTCTCCTTTATTATTATCAAATAATATGCATTAATAACTTAGGTTTTATTACTTTTCCCTATATATCATGAGATTTTGTTCTCTATATATTGAACAAGTTTCTATGAAAAGTAAGAAAGCTCTCTGACTTACCTTTCATCAAACTCCTCTTGTACATATTTTTTTTTCTTTTTTCCTTCTCATGACTTATACATATCTAATAAGCCCACTTCTATAACATGGTTAGATGAGTGTGAATATGTCTCCAAAAGCTCTCCTAAATGTCTAAGCAGGTCCCCATAACTCCAATGGGTTTAGCAAGTCCTCATGATTGCTACGAGTTGGACAAGTTAAGAAAAAGTAAGAGTAAGATTCAAACACAATGAAAAGCTTTGAAGTTTTACATACTCAATCCAGATTAGGAAAGCTAATATTTCATATGATTGTAGGATGAGTATTAATATGCATTTCAATGTTTTTGTGTTAATGAATTGATGATATGTTATGAGCATGTCTCCATGAATGCTTAGAGACGAGAGTGAGCATGTCTCCATGAGTATTCCTAGATATTTGAGTATGATTAGACAAGTGTGAGCATGTCTCCATGAGTGTTCCTAAATGTCTGAGTATGATCAGATAAGTGTGAGTATGTCTTAGTGAGTGCTCCTAAACGTTTAAGTAGGTCCCAATGACCGTGATAAGTTAGGCAGGTCCTCATGATTGCTGTGAGTTAGGTAGGTCATCATGACTACTACGAGTTGAGCAGGTGTCCTATTGAATGATATGTTGTGATATTGATAATTCTTTGATTGCAATCATTGTTATATTAAGTTACCCTTCTATATATAGTTGCGGTTTCACTTGTGATGATCGTGTATGTTGCACGAGGGTAGATGTGAAGTAGGTCTAGATGCACAACGTTGATGAGGAGTTGAGTATGGGCTAGAAGCAGGCTAGATGTTCATGTTTTTATAGGCTTTTCAATTATTTTTCTTTCATTTGTTTAAGAATAAGGATTTGAATGGTCTAGATGTTAAACATTTCTTCTTTAAACAAATTTTAATTTTAATTAATTTTCTCTAAGGATATTTAAATGAAATAGTATGCATTAGATCACAATATCATTAAAAGTTGTAGACAAGGCCCATTTTGAAAAGTTTTTCAATCAAATTTAATTTAATCTTGGATTAACAAGTCACTTTCTCAAACATATGATTTTTTATTAGGTAAAATATTTAAACTATTAGGAAAAATAGGAATACTACAACCAACATCATCACCGCTACTACATATAAAGAAGAGTGCGAGAATGTCGGGGGAGAGAAAAAGAAAGAAAAAGTGAAAAAATAAAGGGTTAAATATGGTTTTGGTCCTTCAATTATTAGTAAAAATTGGAATTAGTCTCTCTTGGAAACTTTGAACTAATTTAGTCCCTCAATTATGTAAATACGTAAATTTAGTTATTTTTTAACTAAATTTTATTAAATTTATTTGACGTTTCAAACACATCTTAGTATAGTATTTTAGTTCATTTACATCGCTTGACACATTTTCACTTTAACGTTAGTTAAGAAACGCATTTGAAACGTCAAATAAACTTAAAAAAAATTGGTTTAAAGCACTAAATCCGCATATTTCTAAAGATAAAAGACTAAATCGGTTCAAGGTTTTTAAAACGGACTAATTCCAATTTTTATTAAAAGTTGAATGACCAAAACAAATTTAACCCAAAAAAAAAACTTATTTGGAAAAGTTCTTTCCAAAACAGTTTGATGTGTTGTGAAAAGCTCTTTCCATAATGCATTTTATATTGAATGTTTCATAAACTAATTCCGTAAGAGATTATATATGTTCTAGAAAGTTTATTTCAGAAATTTCATTTTTCAAAATTTATTCCAAAATATATTTCACATGTTTCGAAAATTCTATATCAAAAATTTTATTTGGAAATCTTGTTCTAAAGTTTCTGAAAGTTTATTTTGAAACATTTCTAAACTATACAATTCAAGAAGCCACATATATGAGAAAAATAGTTATTTTGAAAATTTTGTAAGAATGTGCGCAGAAATCGTGGAAATACATAAAGTGAAAAGCCAATACCATTCACTAAATAATTCATTAATGAACTGCTCCTTATTATATGAAGAGCACCTACTCTTAACACCCCATTTCTTTTATATATTCATTCTAGAACCCTATAAATTAATATTTTATTGAAAGAGTAAGTGTCAAATAGTTGTTATGTGTGAGCACTTCACAAATTAATATTTTATCGAAAAGGTAAGTGCGAAATGGTTGTTATTTGTCAACATGGGGTCAAAGTAGTTTTCTCTTTATATAAAAAAAAAAAGTTGACTTGATAAGACTTCAGAGTAAGCAATAAGGAATTATTATATAAAGTATGAAGTACAATGATATTTTGACTATTAAATTTTGGTAACTTTCTCTTCTAACTTAAGATGTTATTTTCTAAGTGGTTTTTGAATATTGAAAATGAGAAAAAAAAATGGAAAACCACTTAAAAGATGACACCTAAGATTGTAAGAGTGAATCTTTGTCATATATATCCTATCCAGTTCCTTCATTTAGCAACTTCTCGAACAAAGTAGGAGTGTATGCTTATATACTTTTTCTATAAGAAAAGGCGGTGTGAATGTCATAGACCCTAAATCCTAAATCCTGTGTTTGAGTGTAACACTCCATTATTTTTTCTTTCCTAATGTTAATTACAATGTTCATTATTAAACTACTAAAGTTCTAAATATAGTACATCTAGCTTGTGTCTAAAGTCAAAGATACAAAGGACGAGAAGACATCCAGTTAATCATAATTAAATGAATACATGTAAAATCAAAATTTAAGATGTGACACTCAAAACTAATAATGAGATGCACTTAACTTGTACTAGTGGAAATGTCTATAGCCTATCTTTAGAAAACCAGGGCTAATTGTTACCACATCAACTTCATTTGCTTTATTTTTAAATTGGCTTGTCTTATCTCTTCTAGAAGTCTTTCGGTCTGACATGCATGTTCCTCTATTTCTTGAATCGTGCGGGCTAATAAGGAATGTTGAATGAGGGATGTGATATCATGTTGAATGTTGGCACTCAAGTACCTAGTGTCATAAACTCGACCTCGACTTTTTCACTCCAACGACACCTTTCTGACATTGAAGTTTTGTTGATGATATGGATCATGCGGAATTATATGATTTCATTTCTTCCACACATTGACGATATGTTCCTATTCAATCATAATGGTTGAAAAATATTAGATATGTAGTGTAAAAAAAAATGATAATAAAATAAATAATGTACTAGGTTTCACGTGTACATGTATCTATCCAAACACCATCTTCTTCTTGTGAGCGGCAAGAAATAGATCATTTAGATCCACAAGACAACCATGTTTTCATCATTCACATAAGTTATAAAATTAGTACAATTATAGGTATGATTACATAAAATTCAATCGCAATGCAATATTGGTGGGATTTGCGACCTGTAAGGTAGAGTGTTACACCTCTTGCTGAAGATTTGTTGTTTCTATTCGGAGTCGATTTTTATTTTAAGTTTTCATCAGTGACCAAATAGTTGAGCAACCTCATCCAAGCATGTTCCTAACTTTGGAGTGTATACCATAGATGGAGCTTTCAGACTTTTGCCTCATAAACTTTTCGAATTTGCCACTCATCTTGAGGTGCCCAAGTAATTCTAGACTGCAAAAATAGAGAAATATAAAGTGATAAATATGTAATAACATCATAATTTATTTAAAACTAGATGAATAATTACCATGAAGTCATCCCACCATTTAAGTTGCATGTCTTCATAGACTGCCTAACAATGATGGAACGAACCCCTCAATTGCGTTCTAATTATGCTGCCAGTGGCTTAATTAGATAGTGGTTAGGCATCCACCTACAAAAATAAGCAAATAAATGAATTAGTATTAAGTAGATTAATTGGAAACAAAGTGAAATAATGAATGACTTACACTTTACTAATCAGCCTGATGATCACCTAGCCATTATCATGTTGATGCACCTCTTTATTAGGTACATCATGGTGTGATGGAGTACATCAGATGTGGTATGGACTGCAGTACCTAGGGTGGACTACATAGTAGAATATGATAGTCCCTGTACTAACATAGGTGCGTTCTCGTGTGTAGGTGCAATAACAGTGGATAAAGTAGTGGAACATATACACCAAAACTGCCCTAGTGGAGGTTGAAAGTTGTAGAGGGAGTAGACGACTGAAAATTCATAGTGTGTGGGACTCCAAAGTGTAGAGAGCCATCAGAAACCCTGACATGGAGGGTGAGTGCCTAAAAGATTCAACAAAGAGGGCATGCGAATTGTATGGAGCAGGTAGAGGAAGATTGTTGTATTATGACATTAACATTGCCTTTTAAAGGAAGAAACACTAGTGCATTTTAGAGTTTCTACATCATAGTATACGCCTCGGTTCCTACACACCCGCTGCATATAAAAACACAGTGGCATTTTTGTAATAAAAGGCACCTTTTATGCCTCGGTTAGTATGACAACCGAGGCATATAACTTAAAAAATTTTACGAATTCGCGCTGTCCACAAAATTTGAAATTTTTTATTTGTTTTTATGCCTCGGTTATCACAGAACCGAGGCCTAATACCTTTCTTGCTTTAGGTTTTTATTATCCGATGCAGTTTCTTTGTTATATTTTTTTTAATTTTTAATTCACTGACAGAATATGCCTCGGTTCCTTTATAACCGAGGCCGTAGGGTGTTTTTGGCTTCGGGATAGCTGCCAACCGAAGCATATATGGCTTCTTAGGGTTAAAAAAAACCCAAATCCTTTCGTAGCCGCGCAAAGCATCTTCTTCCATTCTTCTTCTCCGAGCATCCCCACGAAGATCCAAATATTTTCTTCTTCTTCCACTCCGCCCTAGCCGTTTGTTCCAACTTCACCACCGCTGCACCACCACTGCACCACCGCTGCACCGTGGAGGAGGTGGTTTTGTGGCCGCCGCTGCTGCGCCGTTTCGCCAACGTCGTTGTTGCGCCATTTCGCCAACACCACTGTGCTGCCACTTCACTCGACGAGATTGGGCAGTTCCTTCTCGTATTCTCCGATCAAGTTTGGTGGGTCTTCGTGGAAGAGGGATCAGAGTCCCGTGTCTATTTTTCATGGCCCTGTTTCGTGTAGTGGTAGCAGCAGAGGTTCCATGGGTTTGTGAGGAATGTGTTGGGGTCTTGTTTAGACTTTTGGTGAATTGATTTTTTGTTTGTGTTTTTTTTAGATGCGGGCTAGTGGGGATCCTTACTTGCAGCATTGTTTGGAGACTGTTGTGTTGCTGGCTTTGATTGGTTCCAATTCTACAGTTGTGGCTGCGGGGTTCTTGCATGACACGTTGGATGCAGAGTGATATATTTTTAATTTGCTCAAACACAATGCAATACAATGCAGCAGAGACTATATACCACAAACAGGTATACAGTTCGATGCTTCACTGTGTTCCCCTCCCAAATTCTACGTCAATGATTGCTTTATTCTGCTTATTGTGTGACTCCTATATTTGTCACAAGCACGATCAATACAAGAACTTGTACGGAAGAAGTTTGAGAAGTTAATTGGCTTTGAACGATCTCAAATGGAGCAGAAATCATAGCAAAAGGCAGGATCTAATTATTTGGTTAAGAAGCAACCGAAGAAGCCTTTAGTACGTACTTCACTTGAACCTGTTGTCTCTAATTTCTGTTCAGGAGCGACTCTTGCTACTATTGCAGAAGAGAATTCAATTTTTTCTTTTTTTTTTAAATAGTTATATGCCTCGGTTGAGACAGATCCGAGACAATAAATGTACCTTTCTGTCGCGGTTAAAATAGACTCGAGGCAGTAAATATTAAATATGCCTCGAGTTTGTAACCGAGGCATAAAGAACTACCTTTTTACCTCGGCCATATATGTCTCGGTTGCGGACCCGAAGTAAAAAACTGGAAATAATCGCTGTCATTTCCCTTTTCTGCACTAGTGAAAGTTATATATAACAAAGATTCACACCATAATAACCTAACAGATATGCACTGCGGTAGAAAATCCATATTATGCCGGTTAAAAAAAACATTTTATACTAGTTTCAGAATCTGTATTAATACAGGCGGTATAAAAAATTGATTAGTCAAAACTTTTTACTGATTAAGGTTATAACCGGAATACAAAGTCAACTTCAAGTGATTCTTCTTTTTCTCTTTTTTTTTTTTTCTTTTTCGTGTATCACATGTTTTGCTTGCATTGTGAAAAGGGTTAAATATGTTTTTGGTCCCTCAAGTTTTAGTGAATTTTGGAATTAGTCCCTCATCAAAACTTTATACCAATTTAGTCCTTCATCTTTCAAAATGAGTGAATTTAGTCCTTTTAACCAAATTTTGTTAAGTTTATCTGACGTTTCAAGCACATTTTATGATAGTATTTAAGTTAACATTGAAGCAAAAATGTGTCAAACAGTGTAAATAATTTAAATACTATCATGAAATGCGCTTGAAACGTCAGATAAACTTAACAAAATTTGGTTAAAAGGACTAGATTCATGCATTTCGAAAGATGAAGGACTAAATTGGTCAAAAGTTTTGATGAGGGACTAATTCCAAATTTCGCTGAAACTTGAGGGACCAAAAACATATTTAACCCTTGTGAAATTGATGTTTTCGTTCATCTCTGTTCAGTATCTGTTCAAAACCCATTGCAACCATCTTCATGGCCATTCCCCCTCCATCATGTATCTCCAAAATATTTTCTTCCACCCACCCATGAGATACGTAGCCATCCATTGCCTCTTTCACAACTTCACGTATATTGCACCTTCACCATCTTTTCTGAATTTTACATCTTCTCCAACACGCATCAGGAAACGTAATACTACAATACCCCATTCACCCATCAGAACCTCCATCCCATCCCAATCACAACATCATCATCTTCAATCTGAACGACACTTTGTACAAGAACACCGCCTATGCTCACCGCACGAAACATCCTTCATACACATAGTTTTGACAACGGAAAAAAAGAGAATATGGGTGTGGAATGATAAAGTTGCCCACACATCCGGTGACACTGGCGATGGTTCCAACGGTGCCCAGCATCGCTGGCGGTGATGAGCGTCGAACGGGGAAAGAGCAATTGCGAGTTGTGGTTTAAGCAAACCCTAGGTGTAGAATCGAGTAGTTCAAACCTAAAAGAATGAATGCAATTTTCTCTTGCTCTTTTCATGGTGCTGAAAGTATGAATGGACAACGAACTAAAATTTGGAAAGTTTAAGGTTTTATGTAGCTTGAATGGAAGAAGAAAATAAAAAGGAAATAACGAGGAAAATGACAGTTAGAAATTTGAGAACTCTGTAGATTTGTCTGTGTTTATAAATAAAAAAGTATTTTATATACCGATTATAACAAATCGGTATAAAAAGTTTTATTTTTTTATAGTAAAAATGTTATTTCGTGAACTTTCTATATTAGTTATATCAATAATTGATATAATTGTTTTTTTATTTATTATAAAAATATTACCACACACTCATGCTCTGTTTCCATCTCTTATACTGATTATAATTATAATTAATATAAAAATACGAATACTAAATTAAGATTTTACGGTAAAAATAGAATCAACAAGTATTTTAACAAATATAAAAGGTTGATAATTTATGTATAATTTTATTACTGTTTGACTTACTGTACCTACTACACCACCGGGTAAATTTCAACTGTTACAAAAACTCGTTATAGAAAACACTTTTTTTTTCCAATGATGATCAAGTTACATTGAGAAGTTTATATGAATTCAATCCTACTATATACTATCGAAAAATAAGCAATATAAATGACAAATTAATAGAATATAGAGTGAATATTTGATTAATTTAGGCTTCGTTAATTTGTCTTTACATATTTTATTTTAGTTGAGTTCTTACGTTTTTCTATAATAAGATGAATCAGTACAAGTTTATTAATCCCTTCGGAATTCATCCGTCCTCTTGTAGAAAAAGCATGGCTTCACCTACATGATGTAATGAAAATAGAAATAAAATATTTAAATACGTGTGTTAAAAGTAGAGATTATTTACAAGTTTAAAATAGTTTTAGTAATCTAAGAGCTCGCAACAAAGTTACTTGTGAATAAAAAGTAGTTAAAGTTGACATCCAAATAGGAAAAACAGAAAACAAGTTGAATATTCATTGAACAAGAAAAGCAACAACAGAGTAAATCACATCACAAGGTTTTCCTTATACTGAAATCCAAATAGACAAAACTGAAAACAAGCTGAATCTTCATTGAAAGAAAAACAACAACACAGTAAATAATTTCACAAAGTTTTTCCTTATACTGAGACACACAGATACAATCATCAAATACTTTCTTCACCAACTGACTTCCTTGTTGCTTATTTAATGAATCCTCTCTTTAATTACCTGCACATTTAACATGCAATTTTATGAGTTTGACTTGTTCCATAGCACTGTTTAAGTATTGAAATTGTCATGATTTCTTACTTTGAACCACTGAGATGATTGAACATACAGTCTGAGTCAACGTGAGGAAAAGTAGCACAATTGCAGCAATAGTAGATGCCTTTTTCCAAGGAGTGTTGAAGTACTCGTGTATGAAGTTAGCCTTATACTTGTTGCGAGGATTTTCATAGAATTTATTTAAGCTATTGCAGATGGAGAAATAGTGTGGAATGAAGTCTGGCATACTAAAACTTGAGTTCAGATGATTAATTATTGTAACCACCGTCTTAGCATCACCAATCCCATCGACAATAACTTTGTTGTCAATAAGTATGTTCACATCTTTTTCAGTATGGATAAGAAAATTTAGGATCGCTACATACTGAATAAGGACTTTTGTAGCCGAATGGTGGTAATATTCATATGCTCTCACGTGAAAAGTAATTTTTAATTTTTTTTTTTACTTGCAAGAGAGACCGTGTCACATGAGAGAAAAATAAGTTAATTAATGTTAACCTTTTCAAACTGTGAAAGTGAATGGAAATGGCCAAAAGTGGTTTTTGGAAAAAAACCATTCACATGTCATTAAGCTATTTGTTGTGGATGAGTTACTTCTTGTGATAGTATACATGATGGATATTAAATTGGCAGAAAATTTGCTCTCTACAGTATATCAATGACCTTTTTGTTACTAGCAAGAAGATTACTAAGTATTTAAATTTGACAATGTGATTAGTCTAAACCTTCTCTGTTATGCTTCCTCTGTCTGCCACAAAAAGCAAGCAAATTAATA
>Ga0214544_1007166_pt1 | contig 19851 bp, 11 predicted proteins | sample CNSS3metaG_FD_160074 | JGI IMG/M metagenome (GOLD analysis project Ga0214544, IMG submission 160074) | Root nodule microbial communities from cowpea collected in UCLA plant growth center, Los Angeles, California, USA - CNSS3 | ecosystem: Host-associated > Plants > Roots > Nodule | place: USA... | reverse complement strand
TTGTCAAGGCAACCTTAGCTTGACTTTGCACTATTTCAAAAGTTTTACAAAGTATCCACCCTTACACTTCCAAAATATGCAAAAACACCACAAAAGACTCTTGAATCACACAAGAATCACACCAGCATAGCAAGAACCGTCTTGCAGACCTGGAAAACCACCAGGCACACACACAAAGCTTGAGAAAGATCAAACCTTAGTGGTAGCACAGCCTTGCCTACCACAAACCACTTTCTCCAAGCTTCAAACCAAGCCAAAAGCTTCAAGAATTGATCTAAGATCAATCTTCAACAGTTGCAACACCTATGATCACGAAGGAGAGAGTTTCCACAAGTTTCCAGAACCAAATCGTGCTCTAAAATGATCAACCGACCTCTCTTTTGAAAATCACAGCTTTTATAGTCAAACTGTTACGAAATTCAATAGGTTGATTTTCAAATCAATCGGTTGATTTCACTTGACTTAAGTGAAATCAGTCGATTAAAAACTAAATAAACTGATTGAATTTGTTGCAGTTTAAGACTACTGCAGCCAACCTTTTAACCTGTTGAAAAACCATTCAACAGATTAAAAGAGACATTTTAACCTGTTGAAAAACCATTCAACAGATTAAAAACACAACAAAGACCAAACTACATCTAATTAATTCTTTAAGGTCTACAACATGAATTACAAACTACAAGTACACTTTCTTAATGATGTAACTACATGGAGAGCACACATTCCAGCCTTGATCACCATGGATATCATCAAATCTCCTTTGCTTCATCAATGTAGACTTCATTCCAATGGTTATGGCTTCAAGATAGTTCAAAAGAGCTTCATTCAATCTTCATCAAATCTTCAAGAAGCAAACCACCTTGGCTTCTCATGTCAACATCCTTGTTCGCCGACAATCCACTAGAACAAAGCAGAAGGCGCTTGTTGAGTTACTACCGCTAAGCTTGTGGAATAGGGGTTTCCTTTCACTGTTCATTTACTGTTGCTCGAGGTCACCACAACCACCATCGTGCACACCAGCGTTGAACATGTGTGATTTTGACGAGTGTTTTGTTCAAGGGATGTTCAATCCAATTTTTAGTGGTTTAATTGATATTCAATGTTGGGTTTAGTTGTATTTGGTTTAATTTTGTCTTGAATTTGTTTAAGTTTGAAGCCACAGTTCAAGAGTTAATATTCTGTGAAGGTGGTTGAAGGGTTGGTGCCGCACCGGTCTGAGGTCAGAGAAACTGTGGTGGAGCAAAGGTTGATATTGCAAGGGGAACACATATTAGAGGAGAAATAATCAGGTAAGGGGCATCATGGATTGTGTATAGTTTGATGTAGGAGAATGGGTAGTGTATACATGTAGTATTGAAATGATGATTCATGTTTCTTGTTTGTTTGGTTTTCTCTAATTGATGTGCATATCATGATGCTTGGGTACAAACTAGGATTGGCACAATGGTGATAACTTTGAGTAGTTTTGAGTAAAATCTTGGTTCTAACTTCATTAAAATGTGTCCCGGTTGATGATGATTGTGTTAGAAATAATTGGCATGTGTGCTTAATGAAACTGAAAGATTAAATAAAATATTTGAAATTCATTTTTGTAATTAATCACATGGCTTTGTTACTTCATGAAGAATTCGCCCATGAATTTTGGCACAAGTGTATTCATGTGTGCATATTTGAATTTTAATGCTTATGGAAATATTGTTGGCCGAATTCATTTTATGATTACATAAAATGTTGATAGGTACCTTTTACATTTGCTTATTTGGAAAACATGAGGTGTTAAAAGCAAGGCAATCCTGGAAAAGACTCATGAAAAACAAATTCTTAAGGCTTAAAAGTAAAAGAAACTTCTTATCATACTTGAAAAAAAGAGTTTAAGACTGAACTACTATCTAAAACTCAAAAATAGTAACTGAATTACCCAAACAAAGTTAAAGACAACAAAAGCTCTTTAAACCACTACACACTATTAAAAATAACAAAATAAAGATGATGGCATGTCTAAAACCAATAAAAGAATATAAAACGGCATCATGAAACTAGTTAGCAAAAACATAAATAGCATACAAAAAAACATAACTACATATTGAATCGGAAAAACAATTTAAAACAAATTCTATCCTAAAAACAAGAAAGACAAACTATATCTAACTAATGAAACATGTTAGCAAATCTAAAATTCTAAGAAGACCAAAACAAATTTAAATTGCACCAAAACAAAATTAAAAACTAAAATAAAACAGAAAAAAGAAAACTCATACTTGCAGCAGCCAAACCTTGAAGCTGCTAGTGAGGGCAGCAAAGGCCTTCACCACCCTTAGGAAACAACACACTGCAGAATACAGATGAACCTTGTATGGAGTTCTTCTAGCTACAAGTCTTTCAACATCAAATGATACAATGCCTATCATTGACTTTTGAGTAATAAAACACAAAGTAGAAACAAAGAAGGTATTTTTTGTACAAAAGACTGTAATGCAATAATTGTACTGAAACCATGCAAAGCACAACACAAATCACACACTCATCTCAACTTTTTAAGGTTTTGATATGAGGATTTTCAAACAATTGAGTGTGTGAGGTTTATAATGGGGTATGAATATGCAAAACTGTAAAGAAACATGCCATGAATGCCTAAATGCAAAATTAGAAATTGTTTGATAAAATGCCTCAATGAAACCCTAGGTTTGACTAACTGTTTGATGAAACTCTTGAATAAACTACCATAAGAATTATGTAATGCAAATGACCTAAAAATGTTTATATAGGATAAACTACACTAAATGAATGCTCAAACTAAATAAAAAACTCAAAATCACAAAATCATTAGTTAATCCAACTTAGACAACACATGCTTCAAAATGTCATTTACACACAAATGGTGGGCTTAATGCAATGCTCATTGTCTAGACATGTTTCTATATGAATGAAAGTATGAATGTAGTGAAGAAAGTAAATCAAAGATGTTGGAATCACAAAACCACCCCTTAAACCCTACTTGGCAACAAACTAGTTAAGGGTAAAAGAGGAGGCATGTGTGGCATACACCCTACCCTCCACCAACCCTTACAAGTCTTTTGTCTATTTTCTCTTCATTCCTTTCTTTCTTCCTTCTCTTCAAACTCAAAAACTCTTCTCCCATTAATTGGTTTAACTCTTCATTAGTTTTAGCCTATTTTCTAGTTTCATGTAGTCAAATTTATCATTTTTAGTTTTCTTAAGAAAAAATAAGCATAGTTAGTCTAGTTTGATGATTTTAAGGTTGTGTGAAATATTTACTTCTCTTTCAGATAACGTTTCAAGTAGATAATACCCCTAATTGTGGTTTCTAGTTTAATTTTACTAATTCTAGTGTTCTAAATTTTAGTCATATAGGCATATTTTGATTCCCTAGTGAATTTTAATAGGTAGTTCAGTTTTCTATAGTCCTTTAGAATTTAAAACCTATTTAGATATTTGCATTATAATTTTATTCTCAGATTTAGTCAAGTTTCTAGGTTTTGCTAGTTTAGGATACATTGTTAGGTATACTAGTTAGCCTACTTACTAGCACTCTTTTATCACCAAGAAATTGTTTAGAAGGAGAGTTTGTTGTTTAGGTAGGTATTAATTTGTAGTCATTGTAGCATAGTGTTAGCAATAATGTTAGTTTTAGTTGCTAGTTGTAGGTTCTAAATAGTCAAATTTTAATTTTCTTGTTAATTATGAATTTTGACTTGATTTTTATCTTTCTTTTAAGATTCAAAACTTGTTTAGATAGTGGTTTAGTAGTTCAAATAACTAGATTAGTGTAGTTTTCACATTTTAAAGTTTTAGCCTATTCTAGTCACTAGTTTTAGGTTCTAGGTTGGCATATTTTGAGTTTTTGGTATTTTTTGTAAGTTAGTTTTTTCTTAGGTAGATTTTATCATTTTAAAACGGTTGGGTTAGTTTCTTTACAATTTTTTAGGATAGTTTAGTATAGTTGCAAATTCTAGGAAATTCTAGGAAATTCTAGTGAACTTTCTAAGGTTTGAGTAGTGATTTTTAGTATTTTGGTTTGAAATTAGTTTTTGAGTCATACTTTAGTTATTTTTAGTCAATTAGAACTTGTATAGATAGTTACTTGTTGTCTAGGTTATTCATTACATATTTTAAATTTTTACCCCCTCATTATGTTCATTTTAGAGTGACTATAGTCTCATGGCCATGTTCCTTTTAGTATTATAGTCTCATAGTCAAGAGACAAAAGGGAAAGAATGGTAAATTAGATGGGTAAATTCAGTTAGTTTGGATAGTTTTATAACCATAAGAAATCAATATTTAGATTTCAATGTTGTTGTGCAATTCCAACAAAGAGAAATCCGAGAAATTTGAGAATTTGAGAAAATCTATGTAAGGAGAGTTTTTTGTTTAGGTAGCCTAGGTATTAATTTCTAGTCATTGTAGCATAGTCTTAGCACTAATGTTAGTATTAGTGGCTAGTTTTAGAGGTTCCAACTAGTCAAATTTTAATTTTCTTGTTAATTTCAAATTTTGACTTGATTTTTATCTTTCTTTTAGAATTCAAAACTTGTCTAGATATTAGTTTAGTAGTTCAAATAACTAGATTAGTGCAGTTTTCATATTTTACATTTTTAGCCTATTTTAGTCATTAGTTTTAGGTTCTAGGTTGATATATTTTGAGTTCTTGGTATTTTTTGTAGGTTGAGTTTATTCTTAGCTAGATTTTACCATTTTAAACTGGTTGTGATAGTTTCTTTACATTTTCTTAGGTTAGTTTAGTATAGTTGCAAATTCTAGGCCATTCTAGTGGACTTTCTAAGGTTTGAGTAGTGATTTGTAGTATATTAGTTTGGAATTAGTTTTTGAGTCATACTTTGGTTATTTTTAGTCAATTACAACTTGTATAGATAGTTAGTTGTTGTCTAGGTTATCTATTACAAATTTTAAATTTTTACCCTCTCACTATGTTCATTTTAGAGTGACTAAAGTCTCATGGTCATGTTCCTTTTAGTACTATAGTCTCAGTCAAGAGACAAAAGCGAAAGAGTGTTAAATTAAATGGGTAATTAAGACTGAATAAAAAAATCTTGTCAGGCACAAATATAATTTAAATATATCTCCAATAGTCCTTCTAGATTAGTCATGCTTGACCATATTGCTTTGGAATGAGATGATGACTAACACTATCTTAATGCTATGTTAACTAACCTATCCTAAAGAAAAAAAATATGCAGAACTAACCTATAGAAGACTAACCTAGAGTAAATTATACTTAATTCTAACTATACTAACTACACTAGTTATTAATCTTGAGCTTAAGTAACTTTCATCATAATTAAGTTATTTTGGCATTGAAGCAAGTTCTTGTGCAAATAAAAGACTTATGTTTACTTTCCAAATAGCTTCTTGTTTTACACGTACATTGACTACCTTGTTTTCAGTTCCTTCTTCTTTGACTCAACCTCTACCTTGAACACGATTTGTATATTTAAATTATAATTGGACTAAAAGAATACTACAAAATAGGTGAAAAAATTAAAATCAAGTAAACTAGAGATGTGCTAGAATGAGAACTATTCGTGCACCCTCTATCTTTGCCTTCTACATGCGTGGGCTTAAGTAGCAATATGTTTATTACTTAAGTCTAGTGTTTGATAATTGTCTTGTGTTGCCTTTATGTAGTGTAACATAACATTATCCTCCTTTGGCTTGTCTTACGACATGTTCGAAGTTCCTATCCACCTTGATTGCTTTTGTTTTTTTAATATTGTTGATTATAACAAATACCAATTGCTTTATATAATTGCTACCTTGATCATGATTTATATATGTAAATTGTAATTGGATTAAAAGAATACTATAAAAGAGGTGCAAAAATTGGAATAAACTAAACTAGAGGTGTGTTACAATGAATAAATTATTTGTGCACCATTTGTCTTTACCTTCTACATGCATGGGCTTAAGTAGTAATAGGTTTATTACTTAAGTCCCATGTTTGATAATTGTCGTTTGTTGCACTTATGTAGTGTAATATAACATTTTTCTCCTTTGGCTTGCCCTAGGACATGGCCAAAGTTTCCATCCATCGTGGTTGGATGTATGACCATTGTTACACTGATAGAAGAGGTTTGAAGGAAACTTTTCTCATAGGATTTGAAGAATTTGTTAGGACCGCTCGACAATATAAATATTATGCTCTTGATGGGGGGATTAGATACCCATGCTTAAAGTGCGAATGCACTAAAATTTTGAAAGATCACATGGTTAAAGTTCATCTATACCAAAAAGGATTCATGCCAAATTACAAGATTTGGACATTTCATGGTGAAGAAATGTCGTGACTGCATGTGAAAATTGGAGGTCCATTTAACGTGTCAAATACATGGTGAAGAAATGTCGTCAATTGTTTTTAACGTGTCAAATACTTGGTCCATTTAATCCAAAGGCCTCCATAGATGTTTATTTGGAGCCTTTGATTGATGATTAGAATAAGTTGCGAAATGGTATTTGGCCGTATGATGTTTCAAGGAAGCAAAATTTCCTTATGAGGGAGGCTTTGATATGGACTATTAATGACTTTCCTACATATGAAATGTTATCCGGTTGGAGCACACAAGGTAGATTATATTATGTGATCTCGTTTCTTAAACAAATTGTTATTATCGAAATTGATGTAACTATTTATTGTTGCGTATTTGTAGGTTAATAACGCGCCAAGTCCCATAAATCAAGAGTTAAGGGATTTGGCAAAGTAGCCCATGAGATGCGTCAAAGAATACCACATTACATTCTCAATGGGTACAAGTTTCACACTAACGAATGGTCCAAATGAAAGAAGAGAATTAACTATGGTGTGTATGGGTGGTTATGATGATTTTTATGGAATAATTCATAAAAATATGAGGTAGAGTACAACACGTGTACTCCTCCAAAGAAACTAGTTGTTTTTTATTGCGAATGGTTTGATCCTTCTAAAGATGGTACAAGAGTGAATCATAGGTATAATATTGTCGAACTTGAAATAAGTAAAAGATACCGACCATTTGATCCATTCATTCTAGCAAATAATGTTAGGCAAGTGTATTATGTCCTATATCCAGCATTTAGGAGCATTACAAAAGGTGGTTGGTGTGTTGCAATACAAACTAAGTATAGGGTCGCATTGAGTGAAATGAGGTGGAAAAGGACATTACCTATCAAGTTGATGAAATGTCACATGCCCATGAAATAATTAAAGTTAAAGGTATATCTACATTGCATGACTTTGATGGTGCTCTTGAAGAATTGGAAGGAAAAATACAAGAAGAAGATGAAAAAGAAGATCTGGACGACGAAGAAGAAGAAGATGAAGAAGAAGATGATGATGATGATGATGGAGAAGATGATGATGATGATGACGATGAAGACAATGACAATCATGACAAAAATGATGAGGAGGACGATGACGATGATGATTGAATTATTTGGTTGTTTTGAGATGTTATTGTGGTTTTGTAATTGTTAAATTTGTGTAAAATATTCCTTAATTACCTTTAGCAAAATTTAAATATACCACTTATAAAAGTAATATCTTTGTGGTTGATACTATGAAATAACATTTGTCATTTGAAACTATAAAATAACTATTTGTTTCATACTTGATGTTGAATTTTTTGGTTGCATATAGTTTGATAGTTGCAATGTCACCTAAACGTCCATCTCGTTTCGATAAAGGGAAGAAGATAGGAAAACCAAAAAGGCAGCCACACTATATCGTAAAGGTTCCTAACCAAATACCACAGAGTGCACCCATTTAAGCACCATCCCCTACTGGGGTACCCACACCACACCTTGTTGTGGCTACCACACCATCTACATCCACACCATACCTTGTTGTGGCTACCACACCCATTTAGTCTCCATCATCTATTGCAGACTTTACACGACACCTTACTATGGTACCCACACCACACACTATTGCGGTACCCACACCACACCCTATTGTGGTTCCCACACCACAACCTTCCCATACAGCATCATCCCCTATTATGGTTCACATTGCTTCTAGACCTTCCTCATCCTCAAATCCCACTTCTGATCTTGCCAATACATCATATTCTTCCGATTCAACTATTGATGATGTTGACCCAACTCTCCATGAATGATTGATGATTGACCCTTTTAATCGAGGATAATATCCTATTATCTTGAATACTAATTTGTATTAGATGCTTGTTATTTGCTTTGGCTTCTTTTTTATGACTTTTATGCATTTATATTTAGGTTTGTTTCTTCTAAAGTTGCTTCTCGGGCCATCATAAGATCTATTAAGTAACAATTCCTTTCGCCTTGGCCATCATGGGAAGCAATACCTCTAGAAGAAAAAGAACCTTTTTAGCTGCGATTTAAGATAAAACGTCATGAAACTAATTTTCATTTTCTATTCATATATTTATTTTAAATGCAAAATAGATGTCCATTGTTTTTAAATACCATGCTTCATAGTGTGTTGTCAAGAAAATGATTTGCATTTGATTTTTTTTACAGATGAAGATTCAATGGAGACTTGAGCACAAAGCTCAAATTAGAAAAAATTTCCACAATAGAGCATCTAATAGGCTATCTAAGATGTTTAGATGTGCTAGGAATGCAAGAGAGCACCCTTATTGGATTGAGGACCATATTTGAAATCGAATGCTAGAACATTGGAGTTCTGCTTCTTATCATAGTAAATGTGCTACATCCCAAAGGAAAAGAGCTTCAGAAAAGGGTGGGACCTTACACACAGGTGGTTCCATTACCACTCATGAGCATGCCCTTCATATGGTATAAAACTTAATTCCTTTTATTTTCATATTATGATATAAATTACGTCTTTTAAAATTGATGTGTATATATATATATATATATATATATCCTTTTATTTTGTTAAATGCAAAAGAGTTGGGGCGGGAGGCATATATTGATGAAGTATTTTACCAAACACATCTTTACAAGGGATTTGACCAGTTTGTTTATGCAAGGTCTCGAAGAACACATGTAAAAAAAACTTTTACTATTAATTCCTTTAAACTTAAATATCATACCTTATTTAACTAATTTCTAATTGTTGGTGGAAAAAAATAAAAGAAGACTTTATAAGACTAGAGAACTTGGGAAAAGTTACACTGTTGGAAGAGGTATCCACATCCAAAAACCATCTTCTTCCAACAGTGTTGAGGAGGCCGTGAACTGACTCACGCAACGACTAGGAGTGTGATCAAGCTTATCAAAATTTGAGTCGGGATTTTTAAAATCTCCAAAATCTAGTCATGGCCTATCTACCTCCTGATGCCCACACTCATCTTTAACAACAACATTCCAGCCCAACACTGCCCCAATAGCAATCCACTCCAGTCCAGCCTACTTTAGTCAATCCCACTCTAGTCTAGCCCACTATAGTCCAGCCCACTATAGTCTAGCCCACCGTAGTTCAGCCACAGCCTTAGCAGCAATAAGACCTTGTGGAAAAAGAAAATCATTCGAATGATTATGTAGACTATTAGGACTTCGTTCTATATTGACTTTGTTACATATTATGTTTGGTTACGTTAATTGTAGGTTCCTTGGGATTCTAACATTTTTGGGAGAGACCTTGAGATCCCACTTTACTTGCATTTCCAAGATGTCTTGGAGCTTCCACAAGGACAAGAGGAACTTAATATTACCATTATTCAGTTAAGAATGATGTAAGTCTTTCAGTCATTATTATAGTTATTTTATATATTTATCTATTTATTTATATCAAATCAATTTTATGTGTAGGTATTTGTTTGGTGTCACTGAAACTATGGGGCTGAATGATTTATATGGGTTTGTAGACCCCTAACTCCCTCATGAAGGCAATAAGTTTGATGACACCCAAGCCATTGTGATCACACAGAACGTACTAGAGATGAATTCATCAGAACGTACTAGAGATGAATTGATCACAATGGCTCCAAAAGGAATAGATAGAGACAAGTGAGCTTCTGTTATTGACTATCGTATAAATTCAAAAACAAAGGTATAATTGAAACTTTTTTTCATCAACCTTATTCATTATTATTAATTTGTATACTTTGATGATTAGGACCATGCCCTCAAAAATAAAAATAATAGAACAAAGCAAACCATTGCTCACACAGGTGGATCTAAGAGCCTTGCAAGGAAAAGAGATGAAATGGTGATAATATTACATATCTTCAAATTAAATTTATGTTTTAATTTTTTGAATTGTGCCATAAAATTTTTCTTCAAGTCTATAGGAAAAAGAGTGTGGCCAAAAGGTCAGTAGAGGAGAGGTATGGATAGCCACCCACAAGCATGCTAATGGAACATTTGTTAGTGATGAAGCAAGGGAAATTGGTGTAAGTTTGATTCTAATAAACTCTATAATTATCATCCACAATTCACGTTATTTTTATTAGTTTCTTCTTGTGTTCTGTATAGGAAAAAATTCAATCATATGAATCAAAATTATCAACATCCCAATCAAAAGATGTATCTAGCACCGATTCCTTAGCTTTTGCTTTAGGAAGTCAAGAACATTGCGGACATGTTAGGGGTTTAGGTTTGGGACCTTGTCCATCTAAAGTGTTTGGCTTCAATGTACATTCATATAGTGGGGCGTCTTCGAGTTGTCCTTCTTATACACAGTTACAAAATCAGGTTAATAATTTCTTATTTTCAATTATTGCTTTTTTTAGTTTATCTCTTCTGTATAATGGTATTTTATTGCCATGAATATAGTCTTTTTTGTTGTTATATTGGTAATACAGAACCTCACTTTTAAGCTGCACAGTAGCATCCCACATGGTTACCAAAAACGTGGTGAAAGGCATGCTTTCTATTGCTGTTAAATCACCTTAAATTGTTATTGCTATCATTATTAAGCATCATTATCCTCATTTAGGTGTATGTATCACATTGTGAATTTGAAGAGTGGTTACAGAGTGCACCTATCATTGTTAGTTCTCTTTCCCTTGTGCATATTTAATGTGATGTTAAATAAATTTGAAATTTCAACCCTTTACACAATGATTGAAAATAATATATAGTTTATTATCTCTCACAAAAAGCATACAGGCGCACTAGAGCTTATTTAATTTCGATATGTACATGATGTATTGGATCACGCACTACAAACAAAAGAAGATATGAACATGATGTAATATGTTTCATTGTTGATGATTTTGAGTTTGATTTAAGTTTGTATTATTGTTAGGCATGTTGTAAAATGCAGGCAGTTTGATTAATTTGATTAGTTATGTTCTCAAATAGGTTTCTTCATTAACATCGCAAGTCAATATTGAAATGAAGACAATGATGACTTTCTTTGTACAAAACTATCAAGGAGAATTGCCTCATGACTTTCCTGTGTTTCATTCATCATCGGTAATATTTAAATTTTAAGTATATTAATATATATTTTATATTGTGAAGAATGTTACCAATTATTATTATTTTTAATGTTAGGTATCTGATCAGGGGAGTGTTTCCAATGGAGAAGCAAATGACTCAGATCAAGATTGATACAAAAAGAATCTTATTAGACTTTCATTTTATTTGACTTTACAACAAGTATAACAAAGATATTGTAATATTTCACTAGTTTGAACGTTTAAACTTTATTATTTACTTTGAACTTATAGATTACGTTCCTTGTTTTTATGAATGTTATATCTAGCTATAAACAAATATCTAAATGTTAGAAATTTTCATATCATATGTTTTATGAATTATATGCACTCAAAAAGTATAATAAATAAAATTAAGGGAATTTGAAAAGTAAAAACATCAATAAATAATGAATTGCATTGTAGGGGTAAAAAATGAACTTTCAGTACTATTATACATTATAAAGGATTTAAAACTACATACAAGAAATAGGTACTAGGGTTACAAAACCGCAGTGAATACCAAGGGTTCTAAAACTGCTAGTAATTATTAGGGGTTTTAAAACCTCAGATAATACCAGGGATTACCAGGGAATTTAAAACCGTCGGTAATTACTAGAGGTTTGAAACCGCTGGTAATTACCAGGGGTTTGAAACCGTCGATAAATACCAGGGGTTTCAAAACTGCCGGTAAATGTTGTTTTACCAGGGGTTAGTCAAAACCGTCGGTAATCTATTAATAACGCTGGTTATTCTAGGAAAAAAAACAAACCGCCGGAAACTCCTTTAACGGGGGTTAAAACTCCCGGAAATGCCATAAATAACCTCTAGTAAAAATTGTTTTTGTTGTAGTATCAACACCTTGACACAGTATGGACATTGAAGGATCATTTCCAAGCACAGCAACCTAAGCAGTTGAATTTTTGGTTAGAACACATTCATCTAAACATCCATTTTATATAAATCAAAATACAGAAAAGACAATATAAATTATCAATTTTATTAATTTATGAATTTTTGAAAGGAAAACGACGTAATTGTGCAATAATTATTAAAGGATATTCAAAAAATTATACTCACTAGCAAAAGCTTTTTTAATTTGATGAAGCTCCCTGCTGACATCAACCACATCCATTCTTTCTTTTGGTGATTCCATGGCACAGGCAAGTCCAATCCTAAAAAGTGAAACTAAGCACTTCTCAACATCTGGATTCAGATTCCAATCATTTTCCTCAATTGGAATAAGTCGTGGATCTAAAATTTGAAAAAGTTTACTGGGAAATGAAATTGCAACGAAGTTACAAATATTTTCACCATCTTCAAACATTTCATCTGTTGGTCTTCTCCCAGTAAGCATTTCCAACATCAGAATTCCAAAGCTGAACATGTCGCCATAAGTTGACACTTCAGCACCCACTCCATACTCTAACATATATACACAAAATCCATCAACACATAATATTATGAAATAACAAATTCAAAGCACAAAATTGCGAGAATTCATAGCAACTGAACGTTTCAAAAACACAAGAAAATACCTGGAGGAACATAGCCAACAGTCCCCTTTATTGCAAGTGTACTTGATTGTTTGGAGCTAATACCTTTGGTTGTTGAGAGAAGTCTTGCTATGCCAAAATCACTTACATGAGCAATCATCTCATCATCAAGAAGGACATTGCCTGGCTTCAAATCACAATGAATGATCGATTGCTCACATTCATGATGAAGATATTGTAATGCAGAAGCTACGTCAATCATGATACTTAATCTTTGCTTAAGGCTCAATGTTCTTTGCTTCTCAACACTTGTTGTGGAAGGATGCAACCATTGCTCCAAGCTTCCATTTCTCATGTACTCAAAGATCAAAGCTTTGAATTCTTGACCTTTATAATCTGTGCTGGAACAACATGTCAAAATCTGAACAAGATTTCGATGTTTGATATTTTTGAGTGCATTACATTCGGCCACGAAGCTCTTGTGAGCTCCTTTTCTTTGCAGGTTTAGAACCTTTATGGCAACAACTCTGTCTTGGAGCTCAAGAGTTCCTTTGTAGACAGAACTGAAATTCCCACACCCTATCAAGTTTGTAGTTGAGAACCCATCAGTTCCATTGTACAAGCTTTTGTAGGAAACTTTAGCCAGTTGGTCAATTGTTGATGAATTAAGGGAAGGTTTCTTCCCCTCTTTCCTCGACCAATAGATAGCAAAGGTAGATGATAGTACAATGAGAAAAACAACTACACTTAATATCGCCACTATCAATCTGAATTTGTGGTGTTTTGCATGTTTCTCACTTTTAACAGGGCATGGTGGTAGATGCAATTCAGAAATACCTCCACAAAGCTTACTGTTTCCATTCACCACCAATACACTTACATTTCCAAAGACACCTTTAGTGGGTACTTCACCTTCCAATACGTTAAAAGATACATTTAAATACTGCAAGAAAGAAAGGTTTTGCAGGAAATTTGGAATTGATCCAGACAAATGGTTTTGTGAGAGGTCCAAAACTGTAATGCTTTTAAGTGATGCCAAAGAAGATGGTATGACTCCTTGTAAAGAATTCCCTTGCAAAAAGAGGTACTCTAACATTACGCATTTTCCAACACCAAGAGGAATGTGACCAGATATATGATTGTTTGACATATCTAGAAAGATAATATTGTGTATATTTCCCACTTCATCTGGTATACTACCACTCAATGAGTTACGTGACAAATCGAACTTGCTAAATAGAGAGGAAAGATTAAAAAGCTCTGGTGGAATGGTTCCTGTGAGATTGTTCAGTGAAAGATCTAAATGTTGTAGCATTTGACAATTTCCTATACTTGGAGGAATACTCCCTTCGAACCGATTTGCGCGTAGGTCCAAATGAAACAATTGACTTAAGTTTCCAATGAAGGGTTCTATCTTTCCAGATAACTTGTTTCCCAGTAAGCTTAACGCTTGAAGCATTGTTAACTTCCCAAAAGTTGTTGGGATAATCCCATCAACGTGGTTATTAAACATTGTCAAGAGAGTTAAGCCAACTAAATTTCCTATTGCCTCAGGGATTTCTCCATATATCTCATTGTTTCCGAGATATATTTTTCTTAGTTGGGTGGACAAATTTCCCAAAGAATTTGGCAAATGACCTCCAAAGCTATTGTAAGATAGACATAAAATTTCCAAGTTGGTACAATTTACCAATGATTTTAAAAACTCCAAATCATTAGTTGAGTTGTAACCTAAATTGTTATTAGCCAAATTTAGGTGATAAAGATCTTGTAGTTTTCCAAGACTTGGAATTCTTCCCACAAAACGGTTTAAAGAGAGACCAAGGATTGAAAGACTGGATGCATTTGCAATGGAAGGTGGGATTGGACCTGAGAATTTGTTGTTAGCAAGGAAAAGTACTTGGAGATTTTGGAGGGAGTGGAACATGTTGGGTGAAAGAGGGCCACTAAATTGATTTTCCACTAAATTAATTCGAATAAGAGATGACACATTGTAAAGACAGGAGGGAAATGATCCACTCAGTTTGTTTACACCTAAAGCTACGGTCGTCAAGCTTTTGAGATGACATATTTCTTGTGGAATTTTTCCTTCTAAGTTGTTATCAGAAAGAAAGAGATGTCTTATTGAAGAAAGATTCCCAATTGAAGATGGAATTTCTCCTGTTAACTGGTTTTTACCAAAGTTCAAAACCTGAATGTTCTGGAGCAATCCAATTTCAGTAGGTATTTTTCCCTTCAGATTGTTTCTATTCAAAGATAAACTTTTGAGCTGAGTACAATGTGTCAAATTCAAAGGAATTTCTCCTGCCAATGTGTTATTTTCAACTCTGAATATCTGCAATTGGGACAATCTTCCCACTTCTAGTGGGATATTGCCATAGAAACTGTTGTTTGCAAGTTTAAATGTTGTCATGTAAGAGAGATTACCTATGTGAGGAGATATGTACCCTTTCAACCTGTGCCCTTGCAAGTTCAGCTCAGTAACCCTTCCATGTGTGGTATGGCATGTGATTCCATACCAATTACAGAAGTGAGTTGAAGTATTCCAAGAAAGCAAGATTCCATTTGGGTCACTCGATATTGATTCTTTGAATTTGGTAAGTGTCGTATGATCGATCTCACTTTCTGAATCAAAAACAGTGTGTTTGGAGTTGCATGTAGAGTGGAAAAGCAGGGGAGCATATATAAACCAAAACAAAAGAGAGAAATCCTTCATTTTTTTGTAAGCAATTTTTGGAGACTCTTCAATGATGCTATTTCTATTCTTTGATACATTTACTTATATAGTTAGTAAATAAGATGGGATAAGAAAAGAAGTTCTTGCTGTAGAAGTCAAGCTAATAACTAATAGGAAAATGATAAGTGCGTACTTTGTTTTGTGGCAACCGCTATTACATACAAATACCTGGAAAACATTTTAAACGAAGTAAATTTTATTTCTGACATTAGGTTAGAAATCAATGTCTTCTATATTCATTAATCTGATATTAAGGTTATATATCCATGTATAGAAAATTGGTGAATTATTATTTGATCCAATTTTTTTGCTAATGACATCGAGATTATTATGAAACCTAAAGATTAATTTACCATGGTTTAGTTCATGGTTAAATTAATGTATAAATAACCCTTTTTTTCATAGGCTAAGGTTGCCACTTTTTTCAGCTCAAAATTTCTCCTAAACTCCGAATTAAGCGAGAATACTGTTAGATCATTCATTTATGATAACATCATTCTCGACCTCCATGTATGGCATCTATGCAAAGAGAGCTTCTAGATGTGAACATTATTGTTGTAGATTTTAAGGAACAAATGCAATAGAGAAGATGAAAATCTGATAAAAGAAAAAAATATTAATGAGAATGCTAATTGGTGCATTTTATTATCTTAATGCAATTTAATTAAATAAATTGATTTAGAAATATATAATAGATAATCCATTAAAGGTAATGAAAAAATCAACTAAGTAAAATAGTATTAACTTTTAAAAAATATAGAAAATATCAAAAAGTAATAAAAAAGAGATATGACTAGAGAAAAGATAGAAAAGTGATATAACATATCAAATGCGTAGAGAGACAATGGAAAAGATATAAAACAAAAGAAAAGGAGGGGCGGCTAAAAAAAGGATAGAAAAATAAGTAATTAAGATTAAGATTGATCTTATTTGTAACTAAAATAAGTATTAAAATTAAATTAGATTATAGTATTAACTGAGTGATATTAAACTAAATAAATATTAAAAATAAATTACATTAGTATTGATCTATTCCATTCAAACTTGAACAAATAAAGATGTTTGAAATTAAATAAAAATAGGCAACGTTGAAGTTGATAAATATTTATAAATAAGTTACATTGACATAAACTACACATCAAGTTGACAGACGTCAATTTAAAATATAAAAAGAAATAGATTAACATTAAATAACAAAAGTTAAATTAGTGATGGATATAGATCGGAGCTTACTTTAATACAATCAGTTTTATTAATTTGTTTTGTTAAAGTTTGAATAACCTACACTATTTATATTGGTTATGTAACTAAAATAATTGTTTGACAATTATTAGAATTCTTAGTAGTGATTTGATATTGAAATATCTAATTCTAGAGTTGACATTGCAATCTATATGGTTTGTAGTCGATGAGTACCTGAAATTATGAATCAAAAAGAAGATTTTAAGTTATAACAGAATTTTATATTTGATATAGATTTCTTATTTGATGTTAAGAAGTAGATTTTAAATTTAAATTAGTCAATTTTATAAGATTGACTTGTAAGATAAAATTTGTTTTTATATTTAGAGATGAATTAACTTTATTTATAGTAGATATGAAATTTTCAACACTCTTTCACAACAAGGTATATATATTTCGTACGAGAAATATAGTGATTTGATAACGAATCAAACATCAAACAATAGATGCAACTAACAATAAATCTCACTTAGAATAAATTCAAAGGCAGGACTCTCATTTAGCCTCTGTGATTGTTTCTATACTTTTCTAATTAGAAAATTAAATCAGCATTATTTTCTATTAGTTAACGTTAACGTGACGCTTATTGGATGAAGCTCTTTTATCGATAGCCTAATAATTTTAATCCCTAATATAAATAGCATTAATTTTCACTTAGTGTAATTTATAGTCTAGATTTTTTAGTAGAAGTTTTCCTTCTTGTATGTTTCAAATTTTAATTTTAAGTGATACCTTTTTTTGATTTATTATTTTTTTATGATTATGAAATTTTCTTGACTTCCTTGGATGTTTTCTCTTTTCTTAATTTGTTAAGTAAAAATTGTCTAAATCAAGATCTTCCTAATTCTTGATTAGAGATGCGCATAATGGAAAATCCTTCATAGATTCCTTTGCTCTTCGTTGCTCTTCTAATACTATATACAATTCTGAACTAACAAATGGAAATTTTTTCAATAACATATTATTTCTGACCCACTTCTATTCAAATTTTTTTTTTCTATAAGAGGTAAAAATGCTAATGTGTCACAATATCAGAATTTTGAACCTTCAAAAACTAAATCAAAAAGAACAAAATCTCTCTTTCTTTTCTTCTCACCCTCCGTATCCCACACAAAAAAAACCCTTCTCTTTCATCCAAACCTCTTTAGCTTCTTCTCTCTCTTTCTCACTCTCACACATTCAAACCTCTTCAGCTTCTCTCTCTTTCTTACTCACAGATAACACAATTGCGGACAAAATGTCTTCAGCTTCATCTTTCTCTTTCGCACTCAAACATTAAGATCTATTTCTATTTTTTCTTTCTTTCGATTCTTCATCTCGATGTTCTTACCCAGATCTCGGTTTTGTTCAGCTTTCTAGATGTTTTTCACTAACATCTTCACATTTCTACTTATTTTTGTTTTATTTTTTTTTTAGATGAAAGAAATGAGTAGAAGATGGGTCACAGCCAAGATTTGATTTATTTGGTTTCAGAATGAAAGTGGTATGTGAAGTTCATATTTTATCCAGATTTCATTTTTTTTTTTCAGCTTTCTCAACCAAACAGTTCATCTTTTTACCCATATCTCGGTGTTTTTCAGCTTTCTCAAGCAAACAGTTCATTTTCTTACCCAGATCTCGGTTTTGTTCAACTTTCTCGATGTTTTTCACTAACATCTTCACATCTCTACTTATTTTTGTTTTCATTTTTTTTTCAGATGAATGAAATGAGTAGAAGATGGGTCACGACCAAGATTTGATTTATTTGGTTTCAGAATGAAAGTGATATGTGAAGTTCATATTTTATCCAGATTTTGTTTTTTTCAGCTTTCTCAACCAAACAGTTCATCTTTTTACCCATATCTCGGTTTTTTTCAGCTTTCTCAAGCAAACAGTTCATTTTCTTACCCAGATCTCGGTTTTGTTCAACTTTCTCGATGTTTTTCACTAACATCTTCACATCTCTACTTATTTTTGTTTTCATTTTTTTTTTCAGATGAATGAAATGAGTAGAAGATGGGTCACGACCAAGATTTGATTTATTTGGTTTCAGAATGAAAGTGATATGTAAAGTTCATATTTTATCCAGATTTTGTTTTTTTCAGCTTTCTCAACCAAACATTTCATCTTTTTACCCATATCTCAGTTTTTTTCAGCTTTCTCAAGCAAACAGTTCATCTTCTTATTATCCTTTTACCTATATCTCGGTTTTTTTAAGCTTTCTCAAGCAAACTGTTCATCTTCTTACTCAGATCTCGGTTTTGTTCAACTTTCTCGATGTTTTTTAACTAACATCTTCACATCTCTACTTATTTTTGTTTTATTTTTGTTTTAATTTTTTTTCCAGATGAATAAAATGAGTAGAAGATCGGTCACAGCCAAGATTTGATTTATTTGGTTTCAGAATGAAAGTGGTATGTAAAGTTCATATTTTATCCAGATTTCATTTTTTTCAGCTTTCTCAACCAAACAGTTCATCTTTTTACCCATATCTCGGTTTTTTTCAGCTTTCTCAAGCAAATAGTTCATCTTCTTATTATCTTTTTACCCAGATCTTGGTTTTTTTCAGCTTTCTCAAGCAAACAGTTCATCTTCTTACCCAGATCTCGGTTTTGCTCAACTTTTTCGATGTTTTTCACTAACATCTTCACATCTCTACTTATTTTTGTTTTATTTTTTTTTTCATTTTTTGTTTCAGATGAATGAAATGAGTAGAAGATGGGGCATGACCAAGATTTGGTGTATTTGGTTTCATAATGAAAGTGGTATGTAAAGTTCATATTTTATCCAAATTTCATTTTTTTCAGCTTTCTCAACCAAACAGTTCATCTTTTTACCCATATCTCGGTTTTTTTCAGCTTTCTCAAGCAAATAGTTCATCTTCTTATTATATTTTTACCCAGATCTTGGTTTTTTTCAGCTTTCTCAAGCAAACAGTTCATCTTCTTACCCAGATCTCGGTTTTGCTCAACTTTTTCGATGTTTTTCACTAACATCTTCACATCTCTACTTATTTTTG
>Ga0214544_1007165_pt1 | contig 19853 bp, 20 predicted proteins | sample CNSS3metaG_FD_160074 | JGI IMG/M metagenome (GOLD analysis project Ga0214544, IMG submission 160074) | Root nodule microbial communities from cowpea collected in UCLA plant growth center, Los Angeles, California, USA - CNSS3 | ecosystem: Host-associated > Plants > Roots > Nodule | place: USA... | reverse complement strand
CTACTTCCTCCATCAATAATTAGAGAGCAAACCCATTTGTTAATTTTGCATCTAGATTGAAAAATGTTTTCTCTTTGAGTTGGCTCAAGCTCACTTTGATCTTGACCTATCATGCGCCTTAATAACACAGGGTCTTTTTAAAAAAATTTAGTTTTACTAGAGGAAGAAGTTTCTTTTGAAAGAGAATGGGGAGATGAGTGTTCACATTCAACATCATTACTTTTCTTTAAGATCATGGTCCTTTTGGTTGGGCAATTTAAAGCAATGTGATTATAACCCAAACATTTAAAACATTTAATGGAACTTGATCTTTGAGGAGTGGAATGGTGAATGTGATCACTTGGTGACTTATTTTTACTTGGTGGTTCTTGATGAGAGTTAAAAGGGAACTTATCATGTTTCTTTTTAACATTTCCCTTCCATAAGTGACTAAAGTAGTGGTTAAGTGAGTAACTCTTCTTTGCCCTTCTTTTTTCTTTTCAATTGAACTTCAATCCCAAGGGTAAGTGTGGAAACATTTTCAAGAGTGGAGTACTCATACAACTCTACTTGGTCTTGTATATCTCTCCTAAGACCACTCATAAATCCTTTTATTTTCTCTTTGTTAGTTTCTTTTATTTCAACTCTACGCATTTAAGACTCTAATTCTTTAAAGTACTCACTCACACTCATAGGACCTTGGTGAAGCCTTTGGATCTTCAAAGGAAGTTCCTTCCTATAGGAGGGAGGAACAAATCTAGCACGCATAAGAGCTTTAATGTCCATCCAAGAAGCCGCGGGTGGCCCTTAGTCATAATTATTACAAACTTTATGCCACCAAGTATTGACATACTCCAAAAATCATAAAACTACTAGATCGACTTGTGCTTGATCCTTTAGATGATTTTCATTGAAAATTTGCTCAACTTTAGCTTCCCAATCAAGGAAGATTTTGGGATCACTTCCTCCATAGAACATAGGAATCTTTGGAGTTTGCTTCTCTTGTGATGGGTTGCGCCTAGAATGCCCTCTTTTCCTAGCCTTTCTTTCTTGCTCCCTAGCTTCAAGCCTTTCAATGTGCTCTTGGATTCTTACGTCACTTTGCTCCTTATATAGAAGAGTTTAGGGGCCTCTAAGCAAATAAAAGATACCTAAGGATGTCTCTACGAAAACCTATCCCTAGCTTCTAGAAACTAGGTCAAATAAGGTTACAAAAAAACAGAGACAAAAGAGCTAATTATGGTGTGTGCAAGGCTAATTTCGTTCTAGCACAAAAGGAGACCAAGAATGTGTCTCATATATCTCTAAAAAGTGGCCATAGTGTGCTAAAAACAAAGGAGACCAAAGATACATAGGTACACTTGCTTTATGCCTTTTTTCTTTATGCTTTATGCCTTTGCTTTACTCTCTTCTCCATATCATTTATGCTCCCCAATCACAATTTGCCACCTAGCATTGCTTTCTTACTCCAAATTAACCTACAAAGCAAATAAACATAGATTATCATGTTGGCTTAAGTCAATTCAACTATAGTCAACAAGTCAAACCTAGTCAAAGGTCAACAAGTCAACTAAAGTTGATTCAACTAAGTCAACTTTTGGAATCAAAAATAACAAACACAAATGAAAGGGGTGAAAGATTAATGAACTTCCTTTTTAAACATGCTTAGTCTTTTAAGCATGTGCCTCTATCCTTGGTTGCGGTCAATCCTTCATAAGATAACATTCTATCTAGATGTGAAGGTTCATTTCTCAAGCTCATGAAAGGAAGAAGAGAGTTGGATTTAAGTTAACACACACACACGGATTCAGCAACACTAACGAACAAATGAAAGAAGAAACATTAAAATGGAAAGCATAGAAGATGAAGTATGGAAGAAGCACGCCACTCATAGGGGGGTCTAAGCCAATCAAGCCCTAGAGATGAGTGATGGTGCTGCCACTTGCAAGCAAGATAAGGCAAAGGTGAGTTCACTTCTAGGAAAGAGAGCTCACAGAAAAACAATGGTTGAAACACAATAGTTTAGCAATAAAATGATCAACCCTTTTACAAGACAAGGAACACCCTTTAATTAGGAGTTCATAGGGGTCCTTTAGCAATTACAAAAACATGGAATGGACTAACAAGCAAACCCTAGAAACCTAACACATGTGCATTCTCGACCAAGTGATGGATTATGATTGGTGGATGCATTCCCATGAGGATTCTAGTCAAAAAGAGGAAGGAGACCAAGTAGCCTTCAAAGGAATAAACCAAAAAGGCAAAAGGAGACAAGGTACATGTCTACTTTTGCTTTTGCTTTATGCTTTTTGCTTTCCTCTCTCTTCCACATCATCCAAGTGCTCCAATCATCATGTGCCACCTAGCCATGCTCTACTTTTTCTTAATTACCTACAAAAACAAGACAAACAAGGATTAGCATGTTGGTTTAAGTTAATCTAATCTTGGTCAAAAGGTCAACTTGGGTCAAAGTCAACAAGTCAACTAAAATAAGTCAAGTCTAAACCAACTTAGGGAATTCAAACTAAAGAAATGCAAAACAAAGATAAAGATGATGGAATAGAAGACTCCCCTCTAGACATGCTTCTAGTGATCCTTCTTGAGGGAGCTTCTAAGTTGGTGGTGGTGATGGTCACGCCTTCATCATTCACAAACGGTGATGGAGATGCGAACAGGTGTAAGGACGTTGGTTGAAGATGATGGAAGCCTACAAGTTGCATGCGCTGCTGCATGGAGGTGGTGGCTGCCGACATGGTGATAGTGGAAGAGGAGAAAAATTGGGGTTAGGGTTTCATATTGGAAGATGGTGACATGGCAAGCTCTAGTTGGTCAATTTGGTGAGTGGAGGATTATGACACGTGTCATCATGTGGTTGGACAGATTTAGAAGGTAACGATTGCTACATGGCATAATCTGGTTGAGTGGAGTTTAAGTGGTAGGAGGGGTGCAACTTACTAAAAATAGGGAGTGCAGAACAGGTTTTTGTGGTCCACTTGTAGGAGGAGTGTATAAATAAAAACTGGGGGTTTAACTCCTGAATTATTCTTTTCCAAAATTTCCTGATTTTGGACTTATTTTGTAACTTTGAATATTTCAAATCCATGCTTTTAATGACCTAAATTAAACTTCAGTTGCATTAAGAAACGTTAGAATATCCAATAATATTTTGTGCAACTAAAATCAATTTATACGCCATTTTTACCTTACGTACTCAATAAATCCAATAATCACAAATCCTAATTAAATCAATCCTTATGCACAAAAATTATATTAAATCTCCAAATTTAAACATTAAATGAGGGCAAAAATTTGAACTCATTTGTGTCAAATGGTAGTAAAAATATTACAGGTGTCAAATAGGTGCTAAAATGTTTTAGGTGTCAAATTAGAGTAAAATAAATTAGGGGTCAAATGGGTGTAAAAATATTTTAAGTGTCAAATGGGGGTAAAAATATTATAGGTGTCAAACAGGTGTAAAAATATTTTAGGTATCAAATAGGAGTAAGAAAAAACTTAGGTGTCAAATGTGTGTAAAAAAAAATTAGGTGTCAAATGGGTATAAAAATAGGCTTAATTACTGTTATAGTCCTCTAATTTGTTAGCAAAATTTCAAAATGGTCCTTCTATTATTTAGAGTCTCAATTTAGTCCTCAAGTTTTCAAAAGTGACTCAATTTAGTCCTCAAAGTTAACAGCGTCAAAATGAATAACGGAACAGTGACATGACTGTTTTACTTTGTCTCACTTCGAATTACGTGGCCCGTTACACTATGCTTATGTGGAAGGTGAATTGGGTTGAATGTAATTAGGGATACTAATATTGGAATTGGGATCAGGGGTGAAAAAGATTTGTCGAGGCATTGCGTTGGTGTGAGGAATTGGGATCAACATCAATTTCGTTCTTGGGGTTATCATCTGTAATCAAAATCGTGGAGCATATTCCAGGTGAGTTGTGCTTCGAATTTTATGACTTGCGTTTTAGGGTTTTGTGGATTTTGGGTATAGGGTATAGGGTTTTGATTTAGGGGGTTTTAGGTACAGCAACCTCTCCATATTGACAAATGGGAGACACACCTAACCCTTCCACCCACCACCAAGAGAAGACACACCACGAATTTCATTGTGTGAACAAGTGCAAGACTTATAGGAGTTGGCTTCGGACATGTCTCTCAACAACAAAATCTGGGGCCAAAATAATTAGAAGAATGTTGTGCAGCAACGTAGCGGAGGAGAAGAATGAATTTAGGATGCTGGGAAAAATTTAGGGTTTCATGATTCCCATTTCTAAACAAAGTTAAACCTTTTCAACATATGCCACGTCAATTGCTCTTGTCTCTTAAAAATGTTGACACGTTTCAGTACAATTATGCCACCTCTCTACTGTTTGAACGACGTTTGTTTAAATTAAACGGAGAGGACTAAATTGAGTCACTTTTCAAAACTTGAGGACTAAATTGAGACTCTGAATAATAGAATGACCATTTTGAAATTTGCTAACAAATTAGAGGACTAAAACAGTAATTAAGCCAAATATTTTAGGTGTCAAATTGGAGTAAAAGTATTATAGGTGTCAAATAGGTGTAAAAATATTTTAGGTGTCAAATGGGAGTAAAAATATTTTACGTCTCAAATGGGTGTAAAAGTATTTTAGGTGTCAAATGGTAGTAAAAATATTATAGCTGTAAATTGGGTGCAAAAATATTTTACGTGTCAAATGGGAGTAAAAAAAAAGTTAGGTGTCAAATGGTAGTAAAAATATTACAGGTGTCAAGTAGGTGCGAAGATGTTTTAGGTGTCAAATTGGAGTCAAAAAAAATTAGTGGTCAAATGAGTGTAAAAATACTTTAGGTGTCAAATGGGAGTAATAATACTATAGGTGTCAAATAGGTGTAAAAATATTTTAGGTATGAAATGGGAGTAAAAAAACTTAGGTGTCAAATGTGTGTAAAAAAATTTTAGGTGTCAAATGGGTGTAAGAATATTTTAGGTGTCAAATTAGAGTAAAAATATTATAGGTGTCAAATAGGTTTAAAAATATTATAGTTGTCAAATGGGTGTAAAAATATTTTAGGTGTCAAATTGGAGTAAAAATATTATAGGTGTCAAATAGGTTTAAAAATATTATAGATGTCAAATAGGAGTAAAAAAAATTAGGTGTCAAATGGGTGTAAATATAATTTAAATTTGAAATGGGTGTAAAAATAATTTAGGTGGCAAATGGGAGTATAAAAAATTTAGTTGTCAAATTGGTGAAAAAATATTTTAGCGTCAAATGGGTTTCAAAAAACTTTAGATGTCAAATAGGTGTAAAAATATTTTAGATGTCAATCGGGTGTTGTTCCTACGAAGAACAAATAAGAGATGTCAGACACGAATATTACCCTTCCTCAATCCGCAATCTCCTCAGCTCTTCGGGTGATGTATGCTATCTTCTGGCATCTCGGCTAGCGCTGGTCTAGACCCAAGAGGGGCTACCTGCAGAGAAGAATTCGATGCTCAAGTCAGCAAGGAATTCCTCAGAAGTAAAATCTCGTGATTAACGGATTAATAAATGCGTACCTTTAATTCGTGGGGTCCATGCATATTTATAGATTATTGATTATGTCTAGCCACATCATGGGCTGGGCTTTTGATTGGGCCTAGGGTCGACAGTTTGATTTTTATGGGCCCCAGGGCCTGGTTAGTATTGTTTTAGGTCTATCAAGTTCTCGTTTGATTTAAGTTAGCGGCTTAGGTCGTTTACTCTTGCTTGTTCGACATACATGGTGATTGTTTGCGTCCTTAAGAGGTTATATAGGCGGATTTCATGGTTGTAGTCAGGTTAGGATGCCTAGGTGTAGTACACCAGTCCCCAGCCTGTGCCGGTGTATCTATAGCGGCAAAAGATGAGAAGTGTTGGTGTTTTTTTGTTAGGCCACCTAGGTGTAGTATACTAGTCCCCCAATCTTTAAGTGTGATGAATAGTGTTAAGGCTTAAAGTCTTAAAAGGTTGTGGTAGGTGAAAAGGTGTATAGGGCATGGGTCTAATCAAAAAGGTTTTTGCACCGTCGTTTGGAGTTTTATGACTTTTCTAGTGCATTGTGACGTTTCGTGTGCTTTGTGACTTTTGGTGGGAAGGAGTTGTAGCGGTTCAGATCGATGTTCATAAATGAGGATGCTAATGAGAATGTGTTTACGTTGGCTCATTTGTAAGAATTCTGAGATCAGTAATTTGCGTGCTTTAAAGCTGTCCGATTAGTTCTGTGTTCCTGCCGACATCTTTCTTACTTAAAAAGGTATATCTAGTACTAGCGATAGTGTGTTGTTATCAACATCGAGTAGTGGGAGTGGGCGGTCTAGAGAAGATATAGGTAGACAATCTGATGAGGGGAGTGGTAGCCTCGCGGTTGGGACGAGAAGAATCCTTATGCAGACGATAACCGAAGTGAGGGAAGACCCTCCAGAGGAGATAGCAGAGAGTAGTTGGCCGGTGAAGACCAGTTATGAATGGGTTGCTGTTGATGTCCGAAACCAATCTTTGCTATTCAGATGGTCAAGGCTGCTTAAGTCATGGCTTAACTGTACTCCTATCGTAGGGAGGGACGTAAGCCGTGATATAGTGTCCCTGGAGCGGGTGAGCGCTGTTGAACGTGTCTGCCACGATCAGGAGGGAATGGCTGATAAATTTTTCTACATGTATATGTCATTTTTCACAATTTCATGTGAGGCTACCGTTGGATGACTTTACAATGGGGGTACTCCGTCTATTAAATGTTGCTCCTACCCAATTACATCCGAACAACTATGCATACTTGCAAGGTTTTCCGTTCTTTGCTGCTCGTTATACGTGCAACCTTCTCCACATGCATTTTTCTATTTTTACAACACAAGGCCACGACAGCCGACAACATGGTTATCTTTGGTGAGCAGGCCGAGTATAAGCAGATGGGACACGTTCACCCCGTCGTTCAAACATTTCAAAGATGAATTCTTCAAAATGGTGGTGAAAGATGGTGGAAGGTTGTATTTCTTCAATGATGATGGGAGTACTAAATTTCCTTTTAGTTGGATGGATAACCCGTGGCGATATAAGGACATGAAGCTTGAGAAGTTGTCGGTGGCGGATAAGGAGGTGGTAGAGGTGCTGATGAAGTTTACTGATAGGTTACCCACTAAGGGCTTAGTTAGGATTTATAATTTGGTTCATCCGATTATTGATATTGAAGGTATCTTTTTGTAATTTCAAATGTTTTAATGTGTCTAAGTGAACTAACCAGCATTTGTTGTGAATAATGCAGGACATATGGCACAACTTGGGAAGATAAACTTGACCCTTTTTCAGACACTAAGGAAGGAGAAGGCAGCTAGGACAAAAGCTACAGGGGGCACTGAAGTTCCGAATCTGCAAGAATCCCTCGTGGAAGTACACGTGCATGGGGGTACAAGGCAGAGTTGCCAACTATGCCTGGTAAAGGAAAGGATGTGAAGAAGGTCTGGACCGCTCTGTTAGGGTCAGGATCTTCTACTGGTGGTAAGGGTCCTGAAGCTGGGTTGATTTGAAGGAAACTTGAAGAAAACTCAAAGAAAATGGAAGAAATCACAAAAAATGAAAGAACACAAAGAAAAATGGATGAATAACACGAAAATTGAAAGAAAAAACCACAAGGAAGATGAACTTATCTCCTTATGTCAAGCTTGATCAACCAAGGCTCTAGATACCACATGATGAGTCCATCTTCAAGAGTAAGGAAGCCAAGGAGAAGCCATGCGGAATTGATGAAGCTTCTATGGAGAAGGATGAAGGTGTGAAAGCTAGAAGATGAGAGGAGAAGTGGTGCGGCAATGGTGTTTGGAGAAGCTCTCAAGTGAGGTTGGGCCAACCTCAAGGAAGGGGGCTAGAGGAAACCAAGAAGGAGAACTCTAGCCTAAGTTGATTCACAAAAAGAAGGAGTCTGGAGTCATCTCAACAAAATTTCTCTAATATATTCATGAATCAAAATACAAGGGTCCTAAGCTCTCTATTTATAGGCTAAAATGAGACCAAGGGGTCTCCAAAAAGTGAAGTGAAAAAGGAGTCTAGAAAGTTGAATTTTGGAGTCAAAAAGGAGCATGTGGGAGGTGTGACTTGCTACCTAAGCAAGTCACACTTGTCTTGCCATGGGAAGCTAACTCTCATCCTTGGAGAGAAAGTTTGAGAAGCTTCTAAGCTTTTCTAGAGTAGACACACTACTCTTGGCCCATTTGGCCCAATTCCCCTTTTTGGTCCAAAATTACTTCTAAAGTCCAATTTCCTCTAAGGCCCAATACATGGCCCAAAGAAAACCCTTTTCTACTGGGCCCAAAATACAAAAGCCCAAAAACAAAATCCTAATCTAGTATTTACAAGCAAAGTGTTCTAGGCTAGGTCTTCACATCTTCCTTGACCCATATGAAGTTCATTTTGGGCATTGCATGCGTATTCTCCTAGCCATGGCTCTTGTTATGGGTCACTTGGTTAGAGGCATCTCATCAGAGGGTTTGCATCTCTTCCATGCAGATGTAGTCTGCAGTGCGGAGGTTCAGTTCATGCATGGATGCGGGTGGGTGTAGGTAGACGTTGTTGGCGAAGGGGCCGAGTTTGAGAGTGAGTGCCATACATTGCAGTATCATCTCTTGGTTAAGGTGTGGCGTCCGAAGGGTGGCCTTAATAAAACGATCGAGGAGAGAAAGGGTTGTGGTTTGATATGGATGGCTGCCGGCGAAGTGAGTAGTGAACATGTGGAAGGGGGTGTCAAAGCAGTCAACGGAGTATGGAGGTAGATTTGTGAACCATTCGAGGGCGGGGCCTTTAAGGGTGGTTGGAAAGGCTTTGCAGTAAACGACATCGTGGGAAGTGTAGAGGGCAACATGTGTTATGTATACTTTGAGGTGCTTGTCTGCATCGGTTTCGCTTGTATAACGGTCTAGCGTGAAGGGTTCCCACTAGGCAGGGAGAGGGGTGTTGGCGATGGAATTGGTAAAAGGGTGGCGACGTCTGGGTGGTTGGGATGGTAACGGTTGAGAAGGGGTTATACATGGTGATTGTTTGCGTCCTTAAGGGGTTATATAGGCAGATTTCATGGTTGTAGTCAGGTTAGGCTGCCTAGGTGTAGTACACCAGTCCCCCAGCCTATGTTGGTGTATCTATAGCGGCAAAGGATGAGAAGTGTGGGTGTTTTTTGTTAGGCCGCCTAGGTGTCTTTTTACTGCTGTAAAGCATGTAGGACATTGTCTTGTTTGGGTGGGGTGGGTCTTCACTAATTTCAGGTAACATAATTGGTTATCGTCATCCTTTTTTTGATGTACGAGTTCAAATACCAAAACCACATTTCACAGCATGTTACTTGTAGAAACTCTTAACCTCTTCTGCACTTTCAAATCGCATTCCAACAGTGGGCACAACACCCTCCTCAGTGTTGTTAATGACTTGAGCACTATCAGACATTTCATCCGCATCAGATGTGCCTAGTCCACAGTCTTCATCAAGTAAAGTTATGTCGTCCAAGCATATTGGGTCATCCTATTCACCATTTTGCATCTTTTCGTCAAAGTAAATTCACATTCAGTTTACTTCATCCATAACTCCATTATCCCAATGGCCATTGGATCAATTTAGGTATTTTATTCTTTGTTTATAATTTTAAAACTCTGTTTGTGATTCATATGAAGGTAGCATTTAGGTAGCATTTGATTTCAGAAATAATATTTCAGTAAGCTTAGGATTGCAATTTAGAATGTATAAGCAAAAGCAAAACCTACATAATTAGTATAACGTATATGGGAGACAATAAGAAGATTATAATGCACCATTGTAAGTGGTCCAATTGGATGTTGGTGCAAGTAAAAGTTGGCATTAATTTCTTCTCTTACGTCTTCAATGGTGGCCAAAATGTCAGCCCCTGTTAGTCGCTGGACACTAATTCCACCTTCAATCTGCTTTTAGAGAGGCTTTAATGGTGTTTATGCATTTTCAATTCCAATGAATGCAATTAAATGGTGATGGCTGATGGGACGGGTGTGTGTGGCTTCTTTAAAAAGTCACAGAAGAAGTGCAACGGGACAATCTTTAGAGTGGGAAAATGTCACATCACTTAAATAACCAGTTTGCAAGGGTATTTTGGTCAGGAAGTCTGCATCACACAAACTTAAGAGATTTTCTTCAGCTCCAGCTTGAACGTGGTTTCATTGGGTGATATTGCATCAGAGAAAATGGAACAATGGGAGTCTTTGGACTTAGACGAAGCGGAGCTGCAGAGCTTCATGCGATGGTGCAGTGGAAGCACGTCTTTGACCCCTGGTCCAGCAGGAAATTATCAAGCAGTGATCATGAACCGTGTGGCAGGAAGACAAGAGTCCACGCAGCAGTTTATAGGGCACATTGCTGCTGCAACTTTTGCTCGTGACATTGAATCGAATGCTTAGAAATGGGCAACCATGTTCATCAAACACCACGGTAATTTTTTATTGAAACACTGCTACAACCTGGTTATAAGCTTCATCTTCGGAAAAATATGAGCGCACTAAATAATGCCAAATGTAGGTTTGGTGGAAGGGGGTGACATGAAAAATGTTACTCCCATGTACACGAAAAGGGTGTTTGACAAATTGCCCTTTGTGGCATGTGTTGTGAAGGAGTATAAAGGAAATGGGTTGGGGGATCTGCTTCTCACTGTTAAGTTATTTCAAGTTATATTGTGTTCTTAATTTCCAAAATTTTGTCCCACTTAAACTCCTCAACAAACATTTTAATGGTGGTGAGCTATTTTATCAGGACCCAAAGCACACTGCCCAGGCCAGCGGTCAACCGATTGGTATTGGGGTTGTGATTTTACTGAAACAAGTGTCTGTATTCAATCCTAAGGCAGATAAGTTGTACTTAAACATCACTCTAAGGAATATTGTTAAGATCTGATATTTAATAGCTTATTCATTATATTGTGTCATGTCCAAACACATTATTGATTGTGTTGTAAACAAATGCATAGGTCTTCAAGCATGACATCAGTGATCCAACAATGGAAGAGGTAGCACCTTCACACAAGGTTGATATAGAAAAGGAACCACCCCAACAACCTGTTCAAGAATAGATGAACCACACTGAACCAGTTACTGTAAACCTTGATGTTCAACCAATTGTTCAACAAAATGTGGAAATGAATGTGGATTCAAATATGGAGCATCTGGACCAAATCCTTTTGCAGACAACAGAGGATAGCAGTGAAGATGAGGAGATGACCTACATCAGCATTGATGACAGGATTAAAAGCCTAGTTGAATCCTTTCAAGAAATTCAAAAACACTCAAGCAGGGCAATCATCAAAGTCACAACCATAATGCCAAGTATATCCCGTTATATATTATGCTTTAAGATGAAATCCTCAACTCAATGTTAAGTTTAGTTATATTCTGTCAAACATTTTCTTATGCAAATTATTATGGGTGTTTTGATTTATAATTTGACTGTAATGTATGCCATGTAAGGACCCACTATTTTGTTATGTGATTGCTTAAACTATGGTTGTGGTTGACATATCATGTGCTTTGGCAGTTAGGTTGTCAATGGATTGAGGACCTAAGTTTTCCTTTGAAGGAAACTTCAGGTTCACAATTACGATAACAGAGGTTTGCATTTAAACTAGAAGTCTTCCAGATGCAATAAGTTTAAAACAAACTCTATAGTTCTTTATCATTTGGTGTGACTATACCATTTAAACGAACTCTGTAATTTAGTCACGCCTCCAATTGGGAAACTTATCATGGAAGGGAATAATTATTAGACATTTATCTTCAAATCATACAAGACAAGTTATGTGATATGGAGTACTGGGAATAATTGTTAGACATTTATCATAATAATTATTCCTTCTCAATTCGTATAAGTCTTAAGGGAGTCCATAATTTACTCACCCCACCAAAGGGGATACTTATCATTCAACCCAACAACTGTTAAATAGTTTGTTCAAATCATACGATGCAGGTTAGCAGAAGGGGACACTTTAGTACGTAGTTATATCCTGAATCACTTCTGACACCACAAACTACTGAAATATGTTCACCTTTAATTAACCCACCTCATCCACCAACACAACAGCATAAATTTACTAAACTTAAGGTCAATACCTTGTACGTGGGTGTATGAAATGAAGATTGTGGAATGAAGTTCAGCTTTGCACTTATGATAACTGTGCTTTGCACTTAATCTGAGACTTGGTCACTTTCAAAAAATTAACAAGGTGCAAAACTTATCAGAATAGTTATTCCTTCTCAATTCGTGTGAGTCTTAAGGGAGTCCATAATTTACTGACCCCACCAAAGGGGATACTTATCATCCAACCCAACAACTGTTAAACAATTTGTTCAAATCATATGACGCAGGTTAGCAGAAGGGGAAACTTTAGGTCGCAATTATATCTTGAATCACTTCTGACACCACAAGCTACTGAAATGGGTTCACCTTTAATTAACTGATGAAGGATTATCTTGTTCCTTTTTAAGATTATTGAATATGGTGTGAGTTAATTAAGAAAGCTAAGTGAAATCCCCACTGGACATTAAGATAGCAAGCTATCCAGATGTAAAGGTTCCTTTCACAAAGCTCAAGAGAAGAAGAATTAGGAAAGCACATAAACCATAGAAAACCAAGAATAATTAAAGGAAGAAGAAAACAAAAAATGGAAAGGAAAGAAATGGTAAGAAATGTGAGAAGCACGCCACTACAAGGCTAGGCTAGAAGCCATGACAACCTTGAAGATGAGTGGATGTGTGCCGCCACTTGTTATGCAAGATAAGGCTTAATAGTATTCACTCCCAAGGGAGGAAACTCTCACAAATGCTTGAGACACAAGAGTGTTTTTACTTCAAAATGTTCAACCCTTTTACATGTCTAGGAGCACCCCTTATATAGAAGAGTTTAGGGGTCTCTAAGCAAATAAAAGATACCTAAGGATGTCTCTATAAAAACCTAACCCTAGCTTCTAGAACTAGGTCAAATAAGGTTACAAAAATGAGAGACAAAATAGCTAACTATGGTGTGGGCAAGGCTAATTTCGTTCTAGCACAAAAGGAGTCAAAGAATGTGTCTCATATGTCTCCAAAAAGTGGCCAAAGTGTGCTAAAAACAAAGCAGACCAAAGGTACATAGGTACACTTGTTTTATGCCTTTTTCTTTATGCTTTATGCCTTTGCTTTACTCTATCATCCACACCATTTATGCTACCCAATCACTATGCGCCACCTAGCATTGCTTTCTTACTCCTAATTAACCTACGAAGCAAATAAACATAGATTAGCATGTTGGCTTCAGCCAAGTCAACTATAGTCAACAAGTCAAACCTAGTCAAAGGTCAACAAGTCAACTAAAGTTGATTTAACTAAGTCAACTTAGGGAATCAAAAATAACAAACATAAATGAAAGGGATGAAGGATTAGTGAACTTCCTATCTAAACATAATTAGTCTTCTTAAGTATGTGTCTCCATCCTTGGTTAGGGTCAATCCTTCATCATTAACCCACCTCATCCACCAACACAACAGCATAAATTTACTAAACTTAAGGTCAATAACTTGTACGTGGGTCTATGAAATGAAGATTGTGGAATGAAGTTCAGCTTTTCACTTATAATAAGTGTGCTTTGAACTTAATCTGGGACTTGGTCACTTTCAATAAATTAATAAGGTGCAAAACTTATCATAATAGTTATTCCTTCTCAATTCCTGTCAGTCTTAAGGGAGTCCACACTTTACTCACCCCACCAAAGTGGACACGTATCATCCAACCCAACAATTGTTAAACTTTTGTTCAAATCATATGACTCAGGTTAGCAGAAGGGGACACTTTAGTTCGCAGTTATATCCTGAATCACTTATGACACCACAAACTACTGACATGGGATCACCCTTAATTAACCCATCTCATCCACCAAGACAACAACGTAAATTTACTAAACTTAATGTCAATAACTTGTACGTGGGTCTATGAAATGAAGATTGTGGAATGAAGTTCAGTTTTGCACTTGTGATAACTGTGCTTTGCACTTAATCTAGGACTTGGTCACTTTCAATAAATTAGCAAGGTGCAAAACTTATCATAATAGTTATTCTATCTCAATTCCTATGCATCTTAAGGGAGTGCTTAATTTACTCACCCCACCAAAGTGGATACTTATCATCAAACCCAACAACTGTTAAACATTTTGTTCAAACAATATGACTCAGGTTAGCAAAAGGGGACACGTTATTTCACACTTATATGCAGAATTAGTTCCACCCATAGATTTTGAGGTTCACACTTACCAACCACCTACTACGCATATAAACTGGAACCTCTCAATACTCCAAATTATATTTATGACAATGATGTGAAAAAGCAAACCAAAGTTTACCATTTATTTCGTCTTGGGTTTCAACAACATTGCAAACATTTGTACAACAAAATAAATCTGTTCATATCTATATTGAATGCCTTATACAAAAACTAATTAAGTTCAGGCTTATAAACCACCCTGTCATTTACAAAATCCGAAATCCTAAACCTATCAATGAACTGATGGAAAAGCAAATGTGTTGTACTGAATGGTGTAAAGAACAGCGTCGCGGTGAATATTTTATGGATCCATAACCGAATCGCATATGTAGTCTTGTCGAAACTGCTGCAGCTCCGCTTGAATAAAAAATGAACAACTCAATACATTGAACTTAACTTTTCAATTCAAGGCATGAATGAACAATTTTCCTCCTTGCACATTAAACTTACCCCACTATAAGTAGGCATACTTTGGCCATTGTACTTTTTGTTAGCTTCCCAATGTTCCATGTATTTCAGTACCATAATACTACAGTCAATTCTAACAATGAAAACCAAATTCAGTAACATTGGGTATCACAAAACTGATCATCTCCAACATTGAACAACAGTTTGAAGTCAGAAACACAACAACTTACAAATTTGGTTGTTATGGCAGGTCTTCAATGATTACTTTCAAAGTTGGTTTCTCTTTCGAGTTAGAAGACATTAGCATAGAGAACAACAACTCCAGATTATGTGCCTTTAAACATACGAATTCAAGTAACATGTAATATTACTTAATAGCCTCAAGAAATTATTAATGAATTCTGTAAACTCAACAACATAACAGTACTTACAATGTGGTTGTCAATTTATTTTCTCCTAGGACACTTGTGTCCTAGGGAGTCAAGCACAAAAAATTTTTTGGATTCCCAATCAAGGGCATAGCACCACCAGTGGTTGTCATGAAGCACGGGTGCCATTACCTGAAACAAGTAAATGAACTTAGAAGCACATAATTGCTACACACAAGTTGAACATAGCCACAAAAAAGAAAAATAAAAATAACAACACTAACATATTTTGCTCTCAAAAGATCATGCATAGAAAGAAGCCGAATTGGAAAAAATTCATTGTAGTCCGGTAAAGACCAGACCCGTCTGTTCACCTTCCTCTTGGCACAATCACGGATAACCTTATCTTGCATTAAATATTAATACTATTAAGTCTTGCAAACAAATTAAAATTGTATATAAAAAAATCACAACACATACCGTGTACATTGGACTAAATATGACTCTACTAATACTCCGAGTTTGACATTTTTCCTTGAACATAAATGTCGTTGCTGCTTAGAGAATGGACTACATACATACATAACAACAAAAAAGTCATCACCAACCTTACCATGTCAAAATAACATAAACCACAAATCTTACCATATTATCAATCCATTCACGAGGCACAAAGTTTCTAGTTTCAGTACTTGTCAAGATCTAGTCATTGATCTCCACAAATAAACATCTGCCATGTCAATAAGTTTATATTAAAGTCATTAAAATAACACAAACAATAACAAAACAAAATTTGAATACCATTACCCTCTTGATTTGGAAGTTACAATTTGATACAAAAAAAACTTCTCCACATGGGGAGCAGGTACTTGAGAAAAAGGAGTAACTGCTTCACTAACAGGACTACTTTGGTGATGAAGCGGGCTACTGGGATTGACGTAAGGCACAATTGCTAGGAGATCCGGGTTGTCATCACATTCTTCAGTCTCCATCACCTTCTCTTCATTCAACATAGCAGTTGCCACCTCCTCAAGGGAATCATGGCCTTCTTCATCACACATCTGCACAAATTTCAGACATGCTAGAACATTCCTACTATAAGTATATATTATTAGTTTAACATTCCTACTATAAGTATATATTATTAGTTTAACACACCTGCACCAATCTTACATGGAGATGCTACGCTAATGTCACCAGATTCCATTTTGGATGGTACAACAACTACAACACCTACATCAATTTCATTTGTTGCATCACCCAATATCTCCTCACTATCAATTGCTTTTGTTGGAGCCTCTGCACCACCTGTCTTCTCAACCTCAATCTGGCCCTCTTCAGCTTTAACATCTGGAGAATCATCTCTGCCACCACTCAAGTCAACTACACCAGAACAACCAGTTTGCTCCTCATGAAATCTTTGTGCTGGAGCCTTGTTGTAAAAATTTGTCTTCATCCTCTCCAAATCTGCTTTCATTTCCAACAGTAGTTTGGAGTTTGCATTCAGCTTCTCCACCAATTCACTTTTCTTCTTCTTCTTCAATGGAGGTACCTCATCGGAAAAGATCGGAAGGTTACTCTACTCCTGGGTCAATGCGCAATCCATTCGAACCTACACGAACAAACAATTTGGATCCAAGTGGGAAGTCACAATATGCAGCAAACAAAAATAAATAAAACACTTGTTCATATCACATTTCATGGATTTGTAGTTCCAGAAACACAGGTTTGCAGTTAAATTCATTGAGCCTCATGATGTCAAATTCAAATTCAACTAAATTTTGCAAATAATATTGCATGGCTTTGCAAATACGTACTGCTCTATAAAAACATCATTCATCTTGTACATGCAGTAATTATATTACACTAATGCAATGCCACATTATGGTAACTGCTGCATTTCAAAATCATTATAAAAAAACACAATTTCTTTTTTCCAAATTCCAGTGACTTCGCACTTATACACTACAGAGTTAGCATTAAAAGTTCTAAAACACAGCCACTCAGCAAATAACTACATATAGGTTGGCAATTCTACACTTACAATTACATACACAACTATAACGCACCTGGTTCACTTCAAAACACTTTTTAATTCTTTCATCCCGCATTCTTACAAGCGGCCATGACAAATATCTGGGAAAGGCAATTGTACCACTTATTTCTCCCAAACCAAGCCTTTGACATGCCAACACCTTTATGAAATTTGGCATTATTAATGCACCTCAAATATCAAACACATTAACTAAATATTACAATTCAAAAAATATGTACCTGAACAACGACCACTGAGCCAGACACAAATATGGTGTGGTCATTTGACTTCTCTCTATAAACTGTAGATGATCTATTCAAAGAAGAAATAAAAAAAACTATGCACAAGACTAGCCCGCCGGTACCTCCTCAATATGTCTAGGTTATCCAATAACCTAAAAGGAAGGTTTGTAAGGCTCCTAGACGTCCTAGGGAAAAACAATACAACAAAACATAAAAGCCCATAAAGGCGACAAACATTTTCCACATTATCGGCCTCACCAACCAAATCACGCATCCTCTGAATGATGTCAATCACCTTTATTTCCCATGAAGGAAATAGCAAACCAACTTCCCCACACAACTCACTATCAAAAACAACATCATCACCCTCAACACTTAAGTCCAAACATATACTCACATCTAAACAATTTAACTTAATCAAATGTTGCCTAACTTGGATGAATTCCCCAATAGGAACCCACTGACTCAACACCTCTCTAAGCAAAGCACAGTTGATGTTCAACTCTTTCTTTATCCTTAAGCATGATGAAAAAGGGGTCAATTCAATAATGCCATGGTGACTACTGCTAAGTAAAACATTTGCTTCAACAATGTATCTGGTTTGGCAGCGGTGCTCAATGCGGACCTAAATAAAATATATTTCAACTTAAAATTAACACAAATCTTCAACAATATAACAAATATACCAATTTTAATGCATATATACATTAATCATTTAAGTTTCATCTTTGTTATCACAAGGTTTCGCATCACTCACGGATACTTTTTTTTTGCTACCAGGTGTCTTTCCTCCATTGACATCCTTTATCTCTGTGTTAACAGATGACTTTCCTCTATTGACATCCTCTTTCAATTTCTGTGATGACGCATTTCTTTTGCGTTTTCCAGCCATTTCGCTTTCAAAAAAAACCAACTCAGTAACATATAACAAACACCCAAAACCAAAACGCACTAACGGACCAAAAATAAAACCCAACAAGTAACCTCATTTATTTCTTCCACAACAATAACCAAATAAATCCAACATTGATATAAATCAACCCTAAACCAAATTAGAAATCCCCTTTCAGAAAAAATATCCTAACTATATCACAACCCACCATCCCAACCAAACAGAGAAATGTGGAATGAATCATTAACTTATCGTGCAAAAACTTCTTCAAAATAGAGACCAAATGTAGCTCCTCCAAGACTCAAACCAGTAACAACACCAATGAAAAAATGGCGCCTTTCCAACAGAAATCACAAAGACAACAACATTCACAACGAGATTTACCCACCCCCAGCTTCAATGACTCCCTCAACCCACACCACCTCCACCACCTCAACTTTGGTCAACAATGGAATGAAAGCAATCGAAAACAAAAATGGGGTTTCAGTTACAGGCGAAAGGGATGACCTCCAACGAAAAAGGAAGAAGTTCAGAGAGAAATGAAGTAGAAAGGGCTTAACTGTAATGCCAAGGGAGTTTTTCTGCCAAATAGCGTAACTGCTACACACCAACACCAATGTAGTGAGGGCTTTTGGCCCCGGTTACTTTCGTGATTCTGCCCGTGTTTTAGAACCGAGACATATTGGGGCGAGGCCAAAAGGCACCCCCTTTTGGCCTCGGTTATCACCTGAGGCCATAGAGTCTGTTTTCTACCTCGGGTTTGGGAGAATTGAAGCCATAGGTGTTCAGTATTTTTTTTTAAATAAAAAATTTTGCAGGACCTTTAGCCTGCGTTATGGTATGAACCGAGGCCATATGCCCAATTTTGGCCTTGGTTTTGGTAAGAACCAAGGCCAAATCTGCTGTTTTTTTTTTAAATAAATTTTTTGTTTTATTGTGATTCCAACATTTAAACCTACATATTTTACACAAAACAGCACAAACTAGAACAAAATATTTTCTCAAACATCCACAATCCAAAAACATTTAAAAGATAGTTGGAATATTCACAATCCAAATACATATGTCCTAATCAATACTACTGTACATTTGAATTATGAACTTTGCACATGCTATCCTACCAAAGTTTATGGACTTCGTGGGAATGGGCACAAGACGCTTGAATGTCTGCAAAATAAGACATTAACATTAACTTAAGTTAGTATATAGAAAAACAACTTTAGTATACCAAACTTTTGTATATTGCAAAGTAATTGTTTTAATTCAAATATATATTATTGTTTCCCAATTAGTTATAATACGAGCACGCACAATGGTTGTCATCCATTGCATTATATAGTAACCACACTCATATGAACTGGTTTGTCTATTACACTACATTATATCAAAAACATTAAAATTAATTACGGTAGAAAATCAAATCAAACAATTATAAATATATGGATAGAAATATCAAACCTGGAGGGAGCACCATGCAAGACATTTTCCCTTAGCCGTTGATCTCCCTAACAACATGTTATGTCCAATAATTGAACTATGATAAAGGGAATAAGTTAGGATACTTTTATATAACATGTCATATTCATAAGATTGAGATTGAGGTTTCTTACCAATCTATCACTTGTCTAAGAT
>Ga0214544_1007163_pt1 | contig 19855 bp, 9 predicted proteins | sample CNSS3metaG_FD_160074 | JGI IMG/M metagenome (GOLD analysis project Ga0214544, IMG submission 160074) | Root nodule microbial communities from cowpea collected in UCLA plant growth center, Los Angeles, California, USA - CNSS3 | ecosystem: Host-associated > Plants > Roots > Nodule | place: USA... | reverse complement strand
ATATATAATGCTAACAAATTTGAAATCACCAACAGTACATGATTTAAAGGACAAAATCACTACTTTCATTAAATAAATTTTCCTCTGAGAACAATTAGTAGGACAAGTATCTATTATTACTTTAATCTATTTGAAAAATATTACACAGGGAATGAGAATTGGAATGGTGAGGGAGAAGAAGAGGAAGGAGAATGGTCCTTCCAAACATGGTGATTTATTATCTGTGAAGGACAAATTGTTTTCCTTCAAAAGATTGTCCAAAAGTCCAATCCTTGGGAGCAACATTGTAAGATGTAACAGTGATTCCATCACTACCAGTGACCTCAAAAGAAAGAGGTTGATTCTGCAGTAAAGCATTAACATGCCAGTTCTGACCCCAGTTCCTACCCATTGAAAGCCAACCAGTTTTTGAACCCTTAACCTTCACACCCACAATGTCTCCCATCCCACCCACATTACTAATCAGTGCCGAAATGAAGATTCCAGAACCACTTATTGTGAACCGCATTCCCCCTTCTCTTCTGCACTCTATCCTGCTCCAAACACAAATCCAAATCTCACTTTTCAATTCCATGGTGTTTTCGATACTCACATTTCAAATGTAGTAACTTTTGTCAAACACTTTCTTTCTGGTGGTTAAAGTTACATATTCAAAATTATTCCTTTGAAGGTAGTAACGAATTTTTAACTATTATTATTAATAAATTTATCATAATAGTAGTATTAGTAGTAATAATTAGTTATATAAATTCTGTCCAAAGGGAGAAAATGATGGAGTGGGTGAAGGAGTACCTGCGATACTGCACTGGCATGTTGCCGGTGCCAGTTTTCCAGATTGCGATTTTCTCGAAAACTTCGATGGGGAGAACGAAATGCTGCTTCGGAGGGTTACAGTGTCCGCTGAGGCTGTCGGCGTCGGATCCGTAGTTCGGTGCGCAGAAATTGGTGGCGGTGACGGCAACCGACGCGCCGGAGATGCACCAGCGGCGGTCGAAGTCGGCGTCCTCCTCGCGGCAGCGGAGCTCGAAGCAGGCGCCGCAGATCTGGCCGCGGTTGAAGAGGGCTTCGCTGAGTGCAGCGGTGGCCATGCCGTTGGGAAGGTCACCGTAGCCGCACGCGCCGCCAAGCGCGTCGGTGGCGGCGTAGTGCGTGGCATGGGCGAAGAGCCACTCGGTCGGTGGAGAGGAGTCGGGGTCAGGGGTAGATTGGGAAAATGGCGCGGCGGGAGGTGAAGGAGAGTATAAACCCGTGACTGTTGAAGAATTGAAGAATGCAAATAGAAGAAACAAGAGAGCGGTTAGTTTTGACATTGATTTACTTTTCGTTGTTGATGTTGTTGTTGTTGCTGCTGCTGCTGCTACAAGCGATAGCAAAGTGATGCAAATCATATCTTCTTTTTCGCTTTTTCATAACCTTTCTATCTCTTTACTTGTTTGTCTTTTTCGTGCCTTTTACTGCATTCATTTCTGAATAACTGTTCCACGTGCTGGCTATTACTCACTCAATCTGCATAATGAAAGCTTCGTAACTTCTGCACATTAGCACATTAATTATTCATTGTCAACCAAATGATCTTAGAGGACTCCTCTCAAATAATATTTGTATTTGTATTGAATAGAATTTTGAATACACATGCTATTGATTGCAATCTACAGAAGATGCTTTCTTTTCTTCAATAAAGTAGTGTTACCATAAATGTGTCAGTGGGGTCAAGAGGGGTCCTGTTCCCAACATGAACGTGGAATCTCAGAAGAAAATTTGTTTTGGTTCCTTTCTTAATTCTTTATACGTGAAGAAATCTAAATTTCCAGGTTTATCTATTTTAACCTATATTATATACCTTCTAAACATGGGTCTCGTTCCTTTTTTGGGGCGTGTATATAAAGAGAGTTTGAGATGGAAGAATCTAGCTCAATTAAATCTCCTTCCTCATGAATCAAGAACTTCTTCTTCTTGGACACAAGGAACAATCCAAATTGGAGCGTTCATAAATCTAGGTATCATCATAGAAATATGTGAATTTTATAAAACTCTTGCCAAAAGTTGTACAAATATTATAAAAATAACGGGGTGATAAAATTCAAATAAAATAAAATCTTAGAATATGATTTTTGCATTGAATTACTTAGACAAAGTTAATATAGATTTAGCTGAACAGAGTAGGACCCCGATATTATATACATATGTTAAACATATTTTGCATGCTCCCTACAATTCGTTTGGTCACCCAACATATCCTAGTCCCGACAATATTGCTCTGAAATTCACAAAATATGACTATGAAAATTTTCCATCTTTCTAAGCTTTTAGAATATATGAACAAGTAGGTTCATAAGCACTGCACAAGTATGTAACTTACACTCTGCGTGCTCATACGGAGCATAAAAAGTTGGAAAATAAAAACACTAGATATAATTCACAGTTGAAACTTGAAAGTCAAAAAAATACAAAAAGACAGGTTTATGGATTTGAAGTGCCGGTGAATGTGCGATGCAACAGAAATGTCAAAATTTTCAGCTACCCCCCTATCCACCTGTGTGATGCCAACTCACATTCAACAGCTTAAACAACCCTTAGCTCATCATCTCAAAGGGAACACCTTTTGAAGGAAAAACCATTTGGGGTAAAGCTACAAGGAAAGGTGGATGCATTGCTCTTCTTTATTCTCATTTGTCATTGTCACAGATGAAAACTGGTTTTCTCTCTCTGCCATGCACCTTCTATATGGCACAAACCCTTTCCCACATGTTTCAGGACCCTCTCTCACCTTTAGTAGGGATATGGCTGATGTTTCACTTGGTGTGATGTGGCCAAGAAGTTCCAATCTTCCATCCCCCTTGCATATGTTTAGAGGTATTGGTTTGCATGCTTCAGTTGTTGGAGAAGAGGGTTTGCATGTATCCGTTACAAAAAGTGTAATCCCAAAGAGTTTCAAAGTCTGGCCGGAAGATTCTTCTTTGATGAAAACACTTTCGTTTGTAGGAAGCTTGAATTTCTAGACATTGAGATCAACAATAATATAAGTTCATACATCATTTTGTCATACATCATACTGTAATCAATAAAAATTAGGAAGTACCATAAGAGATTTCTCATCATGAGAAGAATCAGCGTTTATTCCAGGTTCTTCGGATGTTGTGTTGGGTTCGGCGCATGTAAAACCACTTGTATGGATGTCACTGATGGATGATGACATGGGGGACAAACTTTCGTTTGGTGTGTCTGAATCTGAGGAGCTAAGGCTGTCTGAACCAGCTCCTGATAATACTGATTTCGGAGATTGGTTTTCTTGATCAAAATCTGATGACTTCAGAGAACCAGACTTCATAAGTTGTTCTGGGATTGAAGTTTCTTTAGTAGGAGTCTCAACTAGCTTACGAGGGTAAGGATGCATTGGCTTTCGTTTTGGTCTTGGAGGAGGAATTTCAATTGATTCCGCTGTATTAGTAACACTCCCAGTAGGGTCGCGAAGAACCTGTCATGAAGTTAAGACAGAGTAAAGTAATTAGAGTGAATTCAAGGACAACAGTGAACCCTTAAATATCCCATAGAAGGTAGCACTTTGAATATCCTAGGGTCATCAAAATCTTAACTTGCCTGATGAACGGTTTATGGTAAGTAGAAAACATGACTCAGAATGATTATTAGAATAGAACAGTAAACCTTGGAAAAAAACTTCTGAGCATGACTTCGAATCTGAACAGCAGTCTTTGTGCCAACATGTTCTGTTGTCAAAATAAAGTGTCTCAAAACTTAGACCAAACACAATCACACTTCTTCATTACTCATTCATCACACAAATTCTTGCCTAAGATATGGAGACACTCTTAATTAATTATACCTTCAATACGCCGCCAAGCCCGTCCATGAAGCTTTAAAGCTTCAAGGAATTTCTTATGTTCTTCATCTGTCCACCTCTCTCTCTGTTTTGTTATAGTATACGGTTTCCTTACCTGTTCAAGAAGAAAGAAAACTGATTAAAACAAAGAAGACATTAACAGAAGGAAAAGAGAAGAATTATAACTTGCAAGTGCTAATAATTCTCAAGAATTCAGGGAGAACCTTCAGAGCATAATCACTCCCACAAGAAAACTGGTCATTAAGTTGAATATGTGAAACAGAATGCACTCCAGAACTCAAAGATACACCACTTGCTGCTGAAGGACCATCTTGTGATCTGTTAAATCCATTCTGATCCTACATTCAATTCAAAGAGAAAAGAAATATAAGGAATTATAATCAAGGGAACCCCAAATTTTTCACATATAGTGTCCAACCAGGCCAAAATTATTTATCAACTAAGGAATCAGAAATGTTTCAAGCGAATCTTTCACGCCACAAGAAGACAAGTAGCGACAACACCTAAGAAATATTTGAAGGAAAAAGAAAACAATGAAACAACTCTTTCGATAAAGACATGAACAAGTGTCATTCACAATCGGTTAAGCAGGTCTCCTTCTAATAACTGTTTCCCCAAGGGAAGCATTCAAATCTTTTTTAGGTGTGTAAATTCAACCGTTCATGAGAAATCTATGCATGTTTGGCATTTGAAATGTGGCCAAACCAAAACGCAATTAAGGTTCTCTCTTTTCCACCTTTTTTAACAAATAGTACTAACATATTCCCACCCAAAAAGATTACAATCAACATTGAAATTGAACAACAATCTCAGCCACCCCTTACAAATATGAGTATAGTATCAAAAAATTCATATCAAAGGAAAACATAGCTGACTGAAACTTATGTGTTACATACTCGAATCGCCATAGCTTCAGAAACCAAATCACTGATCTAGATCTTCTGCTCCTCTTCGCAGTTGCAAACTTCCACGACTTCGCCGTTGGATATTGCTTCCCTAACTCACAATCAGATCACAACCTAGGTGTACTAAAACTTCTCTTTCTGGATACAAATCCCAAATAAGAAAAGTACAACTCAAACAACTCTCCCTCCGAAAGCTAGAAACAGAACCAAACAAATTGTGTACAACAATGGACCCACCTTGATCCAAAAGTCAATCTATCATACAAACACTGCCTTGATTCTTCACTTCACCAACCACTAATTCACATCTCAGAATCACACAACACAATAGAACCCTCTCCATCATCTACAAATCCTGTGTTCAAACACCACCCAAGGATGATCGCAAAAAACAAATTAACCCTTCCTCAATCAACAGCTGCATGGATAGAAATCTACCCACCGCAAACCTTTCCCTTAAGAAATTTTCAATCTTTTCATAATAGAAAGGGGCTTATAACTCATAAGCCACACCACCAACTCAGTTGAAGCAAAAAAATAGAAGGAATGGAAAATCAACAAAATTACACAAAACCCAGAAAGGAAAATGGTTAATTGTGTGAGAAAAGAGTTATTGATGGGTGTGAATTAACAGAGAAAGAAAGATAAGAGGTTGCAGATAGATAGATAGATATATGGAGAAGTTGGAAAGAAGTGAAAGCTCAGACTCCGAAAGTGCTTCTTGTGATTGTTGTTGTGATGGACAAAAAGAAAAGGAGCAACAAGGGAGTGACACGTAAGCTTTGAACTTCTATTTTCTCGTAGGAAAATTTTGAAACTTTATTTTTCCCTTATTCCTCCGACATCGAAATCTCGAGAATTCGAAGGAATCTTGTGGCTCTCGTCGAAAGTTGTCGCGGACACGTGGCGTACGGTCATGGACCCCGTTTTCGCTCTCTCTTGGAAAAAAAAATTGGTGTTTTAAAATTCGGTGGGCGAAGAAAAAGTGCTGTGGATAATTTCGGACACGTCACACTCGCGGGTGAAAGTGAAGCACCACGCTACTCGCGGGTTAGGGAGTGCCACGCGTCCACTCACTCAGGGTACAATTAAAGCGTGGCCCATGTTTTTTTCCAGAGATCGAAACCGATAAATGCCATTATTTATTAGTTTCTGTTCTAATATGCTCCCTGTCTGCTTTTTATTTTAATGGATCTAAACGTCTCTGTTTTTATCTGTTTCTAATTTATTTACTTAAAAATAATATGTGAATTAAGAAGTGTAATTAATATTTGGGTTAAGTATGATTTTAGTACCTGAATTTTGCTTCAAAATTGGAATTCGTCCCTGGTCGAAACTTTGATAAATTTCAGTCCCTAAACTTTAAAAATGAATGAATATAGTCCTTTTAACCCAATTTTGTTAACTTTTTTTTAGGTTTCGAACGCATTTCTCAGTAAATATTAGGGTTGTTTATGCCGTTTGACACATTCTCGGCTCAATATTTACTGAAAAATGTATTCGAAACCTAAAAAAAAGTTTACAAAATTTGATTAAAATGACTATATTTATTCATTTTTAAAGTTTAGGGACCAAAATTTATCAAAGTTTCGACCAGGGACGAATTCCAATTTTGGGTCAAAGTTCAGGGACTAAAAACATACTTAACCCTTAATATTTTTTATATTGATATGTAGAATTTTAACACATTTCTTTATTTATAAATGTAAACAATTTGTAAAAGGTACGTGAAAATCAGGATAAAATCAAGAGAAAAAAATTGAATTATAGAAATTATTTTTATATCTTAAAAAATTATATTTTTTGTAGAAAGTTGTTCTTTTTCTTTGTTGTTTTTTCTCCCAAAATTGGCTCATTAAGTATGGTTACTTTTTTAGGCAAAAAATGCTTTATTTATACTGAGATATAATTGAGTTCCTGGACCAAAAGCACAAAATAGAAGTTTCCCTTTTCATTTATGCTTTATTAACTTATTATAATTTTAGAAAACTGTCTAGTTCGGACAATTTGTTTATGACACTAAAATACTAAAAAAGAACCTTGGAATGTACCAATATAAAATAAACGCTTTATTTTTCCATATTTTACTAGTAATAGAGATTAATTGTGAAGTCAACAAAAGTAAGTCTTTTTTTTTACCATATTTAAAGAATGACGTGGATGCTCTGATATAATAATTTCATTTTTATTGATTGTGACAGGGATAAACAATTTACAATGAATGATTAAAATTAAAATGGCGGCATTTATTATTATTATTTTTAAAAAATGGATATTTCTGACGTTAAAATATCTATCTATTTATTAGAGGCTCCAACAAAACGAAAGTGTGAATGCGACTTTTTGCTTTGCGCTTTTTGCCACGTCATGCCACTCGCCGACTCACGCACCAGATGCTGCCACGTGTACGAACATGAAAAGGATAGCATTCCACAACCTTCTTCACAACCACAACTTCTTCTTCCTTTTTTTTAATCGAAATATTTCTGACCACATATTTGTTTTTTGGTTTTTATTTTTTTTAATTGGACTTTTTTGAAGTGAAGGTTGCAATCAATATGAATAAGAGGCCCAACATTCTGTTCCAACCTAAATGTTTGGTGCTTTATCAACTAAACTTCTCTATAATCTTTTAGTTCATCCAATCATATATTTCAACCATGGTTTATTTTTTTTCTATATTTTAGTTTACTGAAGATTGAGATAAGATCAAACCTAACTAAAATAATTCGTATCAACTCGATTATTGTAACGAAAAACTTCAGATCTTAAATTGTGCTAGTCACACAAATTTGTCTTCTATATAGTAAGAGAATATTTTCTAATAATTGTGATCTACTCCAATTTTCAATTGAGATTTTATTTTATTTTCATTTTAAGTGCTTCTGTTAATTGATGCCCGTTTGATTCGTTTTTTTGTATAATAATTTAACCTCTAAATGAACATAAGTAAATATGTTACGGACATGACATTTTTAGCGTGGTATAAATATTTATTTAAAATTCTTAAAAACTTATGCCAAATAATTTTTCTGAAAATATAGCTTTTATCATAATTAAAACTCATGGTGAAAACATTCCAAGTCATGTGTCACAAGTTAATCGACCAAACATTGGACCTAAATTCTTGTTAAATGTTAATCAAACGTCTCAATCAGCGATAATCAATCATTAATATGTTCTACCTAATGACATTGGCAATTACTAATATGTCTGACTAATTTAATGAGGTCCTCCTATATATAGATTCAATCATAATAGGAAAGAAAAATAAAATATAACAATAAATTTGGGCATATCAAACTTTTTCGACCAAACTAAAACTTTCAATTTAATATTGACACAAACATTTTAAACATTGAAACTTAATAAAACTTGTTTAAAATACATACACGTTATATCCTTCATTGCATTTTAAGTTTTTTTTACTACACACCTTACTAAAGTCAAATAAAACAAAACATATAAATCAAAGCCGAACACAAGGCTTATGCAAGTTGAAAATTTCATGCTAAAAACTAATCGTTTGTAAAAGGTGGAGTCAAATGTGTAACAAGTTGAAAATCCTGTTTTTTCATGAACTTTCACTCTTTTGTAATGGTGTCAAACTCTTGCGATTTGCAGCTGTACAACATTGTTATGTTCAAATTTTGTATATCCTCCTCATCATTTTTTTGTTGTCTCACTCAATTAATATAATTTCTACTCTTTGGGTTTTAGGATTTTGAACTACTTCAGAAAAGTTCGAAAGATAAGTATTATTGAAGAGGAAACTAAAAAAATAGGGTGGTGAAACTATACCGTATTTGGTTTAAAGTTAATAATGATGACTGAATTTTTAGTTCAGTTTATACTTTCTACACATGTTTAAGATAGATTGGTCTGTCAAATTACAATAAATTGAATTTGGCGAAGTTCTGATTCTGTGATAATGCTTTTTAGAATAATTGGTAAAAGATAAGATGCAAATAAAAAATGGTTGATACTAAAGAAACCAAATTCGGGTATATGCCTAAATTCTGGAAGAACTCAATTTCTTTAAACACTTTAGTGCCCATGCTAGTTGGAGTTAGGATAACTCCATGACAATTTAGTAGAGACAATTCAAATTCAACAGTGAGAAGAAGTTGCTATACTGAGAAAAAAAGACTTGTATATTCACATCAGTTAGTGAAAATTACCCATTTTGCACTTTCAATCATTCAATTCAAATTCGGTGAGCTTTCCAATTCGATTCTAAGATATTCTCAATAATTGTTTGGACTCGTTTACCATTACTGAAGGAAGTATGATAACTATGTTTATCATACAATAACAAAGTTAGAGAGAAGCACTGCTTGGCATAGAAGAAAAGGAATGAACAAAACACCGTCATGTATGTTTCCATGGATAAAATTTCATCATTTGCAAAACTGAGATTTAATCATAAATAAATAAACCAAAATTCTAATGCCAGTGTCTATCATTCAAACAAACTGAAAATGTAACACGTGCATACATACAACAGAAATTTATGAACTAAGTCTACTTCTTACAATCAATTACAAAATTTGAGCACCCAGTTGAAACAACTACACGTAGAAGGATCACAGTGGTTCGAGCAGTTCATAAAAAATAACTCAGCAATTCGCCAAGCACTTTGTGTCTGAGGATCACTAATAGTATTCTCAACTTATAGGCTGAGAATGAGTGTGGTTTTGACAGGACAATGTTGTCAATTCGAACTTTGCCGCAACAAAATTCCAAGTAATCAATGACGTGGAAGATAATGAATTGTTCCATCAAAAGTTTCCTCATTTTGAAAAAAAATATCAGCTGCTGCAGATCTTCAGATGCTGAATGACAAAGGGATGATTTACTCGCTAATCAGCAGCAGCTAATTCAGCTGAAATTTAACTCTGATTCTGGCCAATTGCATCTTTCACGTCATAGACAGCTATCTGCTGGAACCGTCTTCAGTAATTTGGCAAGTTCATAAGACTTGAAATCTTTCCCATAACATAAGCTTAGATCCAGAGCTGTTTTTCCGTCCTGAAATATAACCAACAATCAAGTACTAAAAAAGGGAAACGAATAAACCCTTGATGACTTGTTAGAAAGGAAGTTTCCAGCTTCCTCAATTTCTATCTCTAACAATACGAACTTGAAATCAAAAGGAGCAGTAGACACTTGACAACAGTAGCTTCACAGAACTATAGCAGTGTAATCCAAAAGGATTAGAAATATAACAAAGAAAGAATAAAGGGAATGATAATAAAACATGTTCAACCTAATCCATTTAATTCATTATAACTGCCTTAGTCTGTTGTGGAATGTTTGACAAAATTACCTTATTTTTTCTTGTCTTATCAGCACCATTGACTAACAAAATTTTTGCTATATCTCTATTTCTGCTCTGAATGGCAACGTGCAAGGGGGTCCAACCATCCTGACAGATTTTTAAAGTCGTAAATATAATTGAAAAACATCAAAAACTAATAAAAACAAGCTTGTGTTAAAGAAATGCTCACGTTATCTTCAACATTGACATCAGCCTTGTATTTGATCAATAATTTCACAGTCATCTTGGCACCAACTTGAACTGCATAATGAAGTGGAGTGGCTCCATCCTACCATAGGAATAGATGGACAAACACACTTCAGACTGCTGTTAACAGTTTATGACAGTTGTGCAGAGAATGCTTCCTCACCTTATCCTTAACATGCGGACTTGCTCGTCTCCGTAAAAGATGGCTAATCAAAGTATCTTTTTTACCTATAATTGCCTTATGAAGTGCAGTAAGACCTTCCTGTTTGATCAAATGATGTTATTTAAGTCCAGGCAAATACTATGCATAAATTGGAAAAATATAAACAACAAACACCTTATCAGGGAAATCAATGTCCATGCCATTATCAAGAAGCTTATCCACGCAACTCATCTGCATTGATAGCACAAGAGTGTGTAGTGGGCTCCATTTTTCCTGAAAACATGAATACAAGATCTTGAGTATAAATAAGAAAGTGAACACTGGGAGAGACAGATGCAGAGTCACAGACTTACAGTTGATATTTTTTCCAAGTTAGGAGTAACATTCTGTTGCAATATTGCTCTTTCTTCTGGTTCCAAAAGTTGTTCAACTTCTGCAATCATGTCAATAGCTTCTTATAGTATCCGATTATTGTCCAGGATCAAAAGATATTCTACAATCTACTTGTAAAACTACTTTAGCACATGTCAGGAAGTTGTTCAACCTTAAAATCATATTAAAGGTAACAACAAGCACTAAAGAGGGAGAAAATGTAAAGCAATAATTTAAAAACTGAATTGTTTATTATACCGTTAAGGTTAGTAGTTCACAGCAAGAGTGGTTCAACTAGTTTAAATGACGTTTGGCAGTTAACAGGATCATATAGAAAAAGATATATGAAAAATCAAGGGTTCATTAAGTTTTTAGTCCCTGAAGATTTTACATAAATCACTTTTAATTCCTAAATAATTACTTTTGGATCTTTTATCCCTACATTTTTCCTTTGCTGGCAATTTTAGTTTTGTTGTTAAGTAACAGGACTAACTGATGATGGAGCTGACATCAATGTATCTGACGTGACAATCCTGTGTAAATTTTTATGGTACCTGTTATTCATTCTCCTATCAACTATTCTGAAGTTATCAAAGTACTCTAAAAATATGAGATTAAAAACACAGTTTAGCACAAAAAACATGGTTGTCATGTTAGACACGTTGATACAACACCTAACATGGCCGTAGTGCCATCAGCATTGTTACTTGACAGCAGGGACTAAAAGTGTTAACGAAGAAAAGATATAAGGATAAAAAATGTTTAGGAACTAAAAATGATTTTTTCAAAAGAGTTTAGGGACCAAAACACATTAAACCAATGATGAAGATGTGAATCAAAGTGATTATTGAAAAGCTACGGTTGCTTTCTCTTTCGATGTTTTTACTATTATCATAAACAAGAATAGTGTGCAGCAATGTAACAAAAAATAAATACAAAGCAGCCTTTTAAGGGGAAGAAAACAAGAGTTAGGACCAGGCATGCCTAAAATGTGGACATTTCAATTTAAGTAAGGACTTAATGAAGCTTTGAGATTTAGTTAACACATAGACCATAATTTTGGACTAAGCATGCTCTAATAGTCCAATGAATCTCTAGTTGATGCTTATGGTCAATACAGTACAGATGCTAGGACAGTTGACAATCGAACTGATGGCCAGTCTAGAACTATACTGGTCTAGTTTTCAAAAACATGTTATGGTTCCAAAATAAATAAAGCAATAAGAAAAAAATGAACCTTTCTTAATAAGTTCTTCATAGTTGTCCCTTGAAGTTACATTAACATCAGCAACAACTGAAGCCCTCATTCCGTCACTTTCAAATAGAAAGTGGTCTTCAACTTCCTCATCGTCAGACTCACTGTCACTGCCAGTATCTGGTTCTTCCCAAGTCCCTACTTCTTGTTCGGTTTGAAAATAAGATACATCTTGGCTTGATTTAATCACACCAATACTCCTAAGTTTATAATTATCCCAAGAAAAAGAGAGACACAGTTTTCTATTATTTGTATTTCTGTACATTTTATAAAAAACACCGCTTAATTTGGAGTCCATAGCAGATTCAGCATTGATTGTAGACCATGGAAAGGTCAAAACAGATACTCTAGCCCAAGAACCCATTTCCGCTTCCCTGAAATGGAGATAAAAGAAGCAGCAATAAAAACAAAGCAAAGAATTTACAAATAGTGGTTCCTGAAAACATCATCACAATGAGCACACATATAACACAAACAACCATACCCTGGAAGGACACCATGATGGGCAATTGCAAAAGAAAAGCATTAGCAAAGAAGAAATTTACCAACAAAGTTTATTTAGTTTTTGCATATATGCAACCAGAGATGATTTGGGAGTCCAATTACATATAATGTTAAAAACATACAATCTCACTATCATATGTCCACACATCTGTCCACAATCAACAATGTGCAAACACCTTATTACAGGATTCTAGTTCCACATCCAAACCTAGCACTAATACGTCAAACAAATATTATTTTTTTCCTTCTACACTTTAAATCCATATGAATTCCAGTTCATCTTAGATGAGTTTTTAAAATTCAACAAGACCTAATAAATTAATATATCATAATATTTATCACCCACGCCAAAGGAGTGAAACTAGATTTATTTATTTATTTATCACTTAAAAATCAGTTCAACAAGGTTTACAAACATAAGTTTCAAAACATTTTTAAATTAGTCTACTCATCTCTACTTAGAAATTAGTGAATCCAAAACCCGAAACAACAGAATGCAAAATACATCAAGTAAATGTCATAATTGAACACCAACATCATAGGTAAGACGAGTAGCGTGGGTAGTTCACTGAGAATTTGGAGCATTCAGTAAATGGTTGAAGTTCTAGCATTCCCTCCTTGCACAGCCTCTAACTGACAATAGACGACTGGCTAGAAAAAAAAGCGGAGAGCCAAACCCTAAATTCGTAAAATTCTCTTCTACTTCTCAGTACAAACCAATCGGGGTCCTGAACTCGTTCCCCAACTCGATATTTAAACGAGGACAACAAAATCAAGAACCAACTCAATTGAAATACTAAAAGTCAAATCATACAAACTAATCACTTGGTCAAAATCAAGCACCAAACTTGTGCACCCAGTTCAATCGACAGCTCATCAATTTAAATATTACCAGAATAAGAACAGGTTTCATTCGAACCTTGTGAAGTAGACTATAAATGTTTCGTAGCATAAACACCAACTTTCAGATTACGGAGGAACAGAATCACACCACTAATCCGACAAACTCGATATCAAGGTTTCAAGAACTTGGTGAATTCAAGGAGATTGTGGAGTGTTTCTGCTTTTCATATCGCAATGGATTTGGTTGAGAGAAATCCAGGCTTTCTCATGGGATAACGGCTTTTGATATTTATTTACAGGCTATTGCTTCCTGCACCTTCCAAATTGCTCCCTGCACCCTCCATCAGATTTGTATTACCAATTTTACCATTTGGAGTGGCTGGAAGAGGATAATTGCTTCCTACCAACTTCTCTAATCCCCAATCTTACAAAAGTTTATAAATTTTTTTAGACAACTTAAAAGCTTGTTTTTCCAATCTTGTAAAACTTCATAATGTCCATATTACTTGAACATAATGTCCAACTCTCAAATCATGTGTTTTTAAATGAGTAAATATAATTTCAACATCTTTTTCACTCGTTTGTGAAGTTATCACTTAAATCACACACCACAATATTATTTAAATGGCGTAAACAGTCACAGAACTTGAAAAAAAAAATTGAGTGTTAAATTATATTTGTTATACATAATTTTTTTTAGTTAGAAAAAAAATTCTTCATTTTTTCTATTCATTTTCTCTACTTAAAACAAGTACATATAATAGCAAAATTCAAAAAATATGACTATCATTCACTATTATATCATGATATCAAACTATAAATATCATTTTAGATAAGTCTTTCGTACCTCATCAATTTAATTTGGTAGTATTGTCAAATTTGAGCATGTTTCTCCCGGATCGCGTTCTAATGAATTTTAAAATTTATTATATGTAATTCTAATAATTTTAGATATTTGTTTTTCATTCTCTTGAATTTTTGGTTCTCATGAAATTTCTCATGTTTAATTAATGTTGATGCATTTTTTCTTTTATCTTTATCACAAACCTTTCTCTTTAAAAAGTTAAATTTTTTGACTCTTTATCATAATCTTTCTAATATAAATTTATCACCTCTCGCCTATTTAGAAAAAAACAAAAAAAAAAATATATATATATATATATATAATATATATATATATATATATATATAAATATAAATAAAAATAAAAAAAAAAAAAAAAATATAATAAAAAAAAAAATATAAATAAAAAAAAATAAAAAAATATATATATATATATATTCACAAATCACAATTATCACAATGTAAAACATAACAAGACTCATAACACTTTAATTAAATAAGTAACACTGTAAAAATTCAAAACTTAAAAAAAAAAATTACCATAGGCAGCGAAAAACACAAAATTCTTAAATTTCATGAAGGGTTATAATAATTTGGGAAATTTTATAATTAGGGTTCATACAAATTTCATACAAAAAAACCTAAAATTATAATTAGGGTTTATACTATTTTGGAATAAACTTAATTTTGATAAATCTAACATATATAAATCATAATAAGATACTAATCTTGATTTGTGAGAGATCATGTAAGAATGTATATTTCAATCTCTATCTATGTGTTTCCTAACCTCTATTTTCCAATCTATCTATTTGTATTTATTTCTCTTCATATCTATCTATTTGTATTTATTTCTCTTCATACACTTCCTTGATAATTTACATGGTAGAAATGGAAAGATCATAGCCAGAAAAAAAAAATTCTAATCTCTTTTATAAATCAATGTCACTATTAAATTTTTTTATTTTATCTTTTATTATAATTTTTTATAATATAAACTTAATAAAATTACATATAAATATAATTTTTAAAAAAATATATAAATAAATATAAACAAAAGAATATAAAAAATTCCCCTATCACCCATAGTTTTGCCATTGAACATAAAGTAATAAATGTCATAATTGTGCACCTCTTACATCTTTCCTCCATCCAATTAATATCGAACAACGTATAATAAGGTTTAAGCAAACATTACATTTATCCCACATTTTCATAAATATTTGAGATTTCTATTAATTTTAAGTTCATTTATAAAGTTAGCATTAAGCTAACAACAATATATACAACCACATTCATCCATATTTTTGTGAGATGGTTATTATATTATGATATTGTATAAAAAAATATTAGTTTCTCTTCTTATTTACATTGAATTTGTTTTGTCTAACCATTCTCTTTCCGTTAATCTAAGTAACCTTTTAAACAAAACAATGATATCTCAACACCACTTTCCATTAACATACACTTAAAAAGAAAAAAAAACACACACAACTTACTATATAATTGATTCTACTTGTAAGAAGTAGGATTGAACAAGTTATAAAATATAGTAAAACATGAAGGGTTTTGTTATTGAGTTAAAAAATTCAACTTAACTCAAATACTTAAAGAAAATCGTAGATTGCTACATTATAAAAAATATTATAAATAAATTAAAAAGGTAACTTTATAGTATGAAAAAATGTAGAAAATACACATATATAACAAACCATTAAAATGTCTCAAGTTAAGATAAAATAATTGGCTTAGTTAATCTAATACAAATAAATAGAGTTTATTGAAAATCTTAAAATTTTATAAATTTAACTCTATTCAAATTAATTTTTTTAATTTTAAAATTTTGAATAAAAGGCGAGAGTTGTGTTAAAAAATGTTTAACGTGCTCATTGGTAAAAAAAACAAATCATTCTAATGTATTAATTAATATTAATATTTTATTTGTACCAGTAATTTTTTTTATTATATTGATATGATATAATCTGTATTGTAAGAAGAAGTTGACTTAGAATTAAATAAGGTAATTATTAGTTTTTTCAATCTATTATCTCCATTCCATATGATGATCATTCAAATTCTCACTAATTTTCTTCTTTCTCTATATATTTACTATCACACTACTTATATATAAAATTTGATGAGAGTAATAAAAAATAACTGAACACTAAAAAAAAGACACACATGACAATTTTATACAAAATATTTTAAATACTTTTAAATAATTAGTTAATGATTATATTTTAAAAAATTAGTTATAACTATATTATAAAAGATGAAATTAAATATATATATATATATTGTTATTTTTTCTAAAAGATGATGAATGAATACAAAGGTCAAAAGGTCTGTTAAAGAAAGAATTGAATGATTGAATAATAATATTATTTTATGTTGTAAAATGGAACAATAGAGAAAAATGACTTTTTGAACCGAGGAATCTTTCACAATCAATTTTTAGAGGTAAAATATTAAATGACAAACTTTCGTATTTATAGAAACTTGAAAATAAATATATATTAAGTGAGTGTAAAAGTTTTATGGGTCAAAATAATATTATCGAATAATAAATTAGGATACATAAAAGTTTTAAATAATTTTGTAAAGTGGTACATTTATTATGTTTAATTGGATGAGTACTGTTGGTATAAAAACATATATTTTTTACGATTAGAAAGTGATAAATACAATAATTATCTTTTTTTGTGTGTGTTCATTACTGTCCAACGAGAATTATCTTTTTAAATTCTCACTTTCTCAAATTTGTTTTTACCGTGTCCTCAACTTTCTATAATGAACCCTAATTTGCCAGATGAACCCTAATATTCCTACCTTGAATTGGTTTTCCTCTCCTTCTATGTTTCCGTCGATGCTTCTTTTTCCCAGCAACGCACCACACATAGTATATATATGTGGGCATTGAAACTTTGATATTTGAACCCTGCACAGTTTCATTGCCCCGAACTTGGGTCCGTAAAATCGCAAATTGAAGAAAAACAGAAAACACGAGGAGCCTTCGCTCAGCCCAGACAGACGTAAAGTGAGTGAAAAGGTTTCGATCTTTCCTTTTTTTTTTTTCGGATTTAATTTTGTTTTTCATGCTTGCACTGTGATTTTAGAATCAAGAAGACCTAATTTCTTCGTAGATAGTACGAGCCATTTTTCGTTTTAGGTTTTTTTTTTTTTTTTTTTTTTGAAAAATTGATTATTATGAATTATTGGATTAATGAGTGAGTTGTGCGATTTCTTCATCGCGCAGTAATGTGAAAGACTCGACGATTCGTTGTAGCACTTTTTCTTAATATCTCTTCGAGTTCTCTATTGACTATCGTTTTAGCAACGGCTGCCGAACTATCCTTCAAACTGTGGTTGTTACTGTAGCAGAGGTAACTTGTTATTCTCCAACCCTGTTTGTTCATATTCTTTTGGAAAAATTTTGTGGTTTGTATTTTATTATAGATTTTGTATTCTATGTGTTTGTGTTAATACGTTAATGGACCGTTATGTGAGAAGTACGGACTTATGGCATATCTCATGAGTTGTTACATCGAGATGTAATCTCAGCATTCTTAAACCTAATATGGAGGATTTGTTTATCTCTGTTTACTTGGTACTCATGTGCCAAAACGTCTTATATAAAACACGAAGGTCAACATTACATGCCCATTGATGATATACTGAGTTTGAGTCTCTAAATTGCATTACCAATGAAGTTATGTCCTTTCCTTTGATAAGTGTTTACATTCTTAGTTACTTGCTGACATTCTACTGGTAATGTTGTATTGCATCTGAAGCAATTTTGATGCATGCTACTTCCGTTTTTCACCAACTTTCTGAATTTAAGGTTATACTGAGTTATTTGTAATTATTTTTAACTCTCTTAGTTTTTGGTTTGTGCACGTTTGTGGATGTGTGCGTCAGGATTTTTTTTGCATGATTTTTCTGTTAGAAGAAGGCTCGTGGTAGTGTTGCTAATGTGACCATTGAACATTGCTTTAGTGTCATTATGAGGCTATATACGATTGTTTATTTGATTGCTTTTTATTTCTAGTTGCTTCTGTTGCAGCAGTGAAAGGTTGTAAAATTAGTTGCTATCTTTTCGATGGTTGTACATGCATTATTTTGTGAACATGAAATCATCGGAGATCACCCAATGTCAGAATTTAAGGCTTTTACTGACTTACTGGAGTTACTGTGTCGTTCTTTCTAGAGTGAAAGCAAACTATGGCAGACCATCGCAATGGAAGTACCCAACCATCAAATGGAAAGGCCAGTGCAGCCGGAAGTGGATATTCTATTGATCTGAATGCATTTCAATCCCGATTGAAAACATTTTATTCACATTGGGATGAACACAAAACAGATCTGTGGGGCTCTTCTGATGCAATAGCAATTGCATGTCCTCCACCTTCGGAAGACTTGCGGTACCTGAAATCTACTGCTCTAAACTTATGGCTGCTTGGATTTGAGTTTCCAGAGACAATTATGGTTTTCATGAAGAAGCAGATACATATCTTATGCAGCCAAAAGAAAGCTTCTATTCTTGAATCTGTAAAAAAATCTGCAAGAGAGGCCGTGGGGGCAGATCTTGTTCTACATGTCAAACCTAAAAACGATGATGGAACTGCTCTAATGGATGCTATATTCCGGGCCATCCGTGCTCTGCCAAAGTCTGATGACCACGATTCTTCCACTGTTGGATACATATCAAGAGAGGCTCCTGAAGGCAAACTGCTTGAAACATGGACTGAAAAATTAAAAAATACTAAATTTAATCTCATTGATGTTGCCAATGGGTTGTCTTCTTTATTTGCAGCAAAGAGTAATGAGGAGCTCACATCAATTAAGAGGGCAGCTTACCTGACAACAAGTGTGATGAAAAACTTTGTGGTTACAAAACTTGAGAATGTAATCGATGAGGAAAAGAAAGTCTCTCATTCCACATTGATGGAGGAGACTGAGAAAGTTATTCTGGAACCTTCAAAAGTGAATTGTAAGCTAAAGGCAGATAATGTTGATATTTGTTACCCACCAATTTTTCAAAGCGGTGGAGAGTTTGATCTCCGACCTAGTGCTGTCAGCAACGATGAGTTATTGCATTATGATTCAGCCAGTGTGATTATATGTGCAGTTGGAGCTCGATATAAGAGTTATTGCTCCAACATAGCTAGGACCTTCTTGATTGATGCAGACCCTCTTCAAAGTAGAGCATATGGGGTTCTTCTAAAAGCCCATGAAGCTGTCATAGGCTCTATGAAGCCAGGAAACAAGTTAAGTGCTGCATACCAAGCTGCAGTCTCTGTTGTGGAAAGGGATGCTCCAGACTTGGTTTCATATTTGACAAAATCTGCTGGGACAGGCATCGGTATTGAGTTTCGTGAATCAGGATTGAATCTTAATGCAAAAAATGAACAGATAATTAGAGAAGGCATGGTCTTTAATGTGTCAATTGGTTTTCAGAATTTACAAAGTGAGAAAAGTAAGTCTAAGAACAGGCATTTCTCTCTGTTGCTTGCTGATACTGTCATCATCAACAAAGATAAGACAGAAGTTGTAACTTCTATGAGCTCAAAAGCACTCAAGGATG
>Ga0214544_1007160_pt1 | contig 19858 bp, 4 predicted proteins | sample CNSS3metaG_FD_160074 | JGI IMG/M metagenome (GOLD analysis project Ga0214544, IMG submission 160074) | Root nodule microbial communities from cowpea collected in UCLA plant growth center, Los Angeles, California, USA - CNSS3 | ecosystem: Host-associated > Plants > Roots > Nodule | place: USA... | reverse complement strand
TATATATATATATATATATAAGAGCATTTTTGTGAATTAAAGTTTAGCGGGTATGGGTATCCACAGGTACGGATACTATGATACCCATACCCGCCACGTTAACATGCGAGTATCAAAAATACCCGTACCCATGGGTAGCAGGTATCCATTTTTAATATCCATTTCCTACCCGTTGCAGGTTTTATCCGCAAATACCGCAGGTACAGATTTTTTTGACATCCCTAGTCATGGGTGGAGTTGCACTTATCACCATTCCGGGTCCTAATGTGGTGTTCTTCGAAATCATAACCTAAGTGTCGTGACCGAAATAGATGCGTCAACTGTAAAAATTATTAACGAAATTTTATTGATGTAAAAAAATTGTTGAAAAAACAAAATTTTCAATGAACTGTATTGATTGAACAAATATATTCTTTGGTAAAATGAAATTAAAGTTTCCATTTTGAGATTTCACTATTTTGGGTAAAATTTATCAATAATTGACTTTATTTTTAAATTTTACAAAATATTTGTCAATAAACTTTTTTTTTTAAATTTGTCGATAGATTCATCGTTTATTGAATTGTTTTAAAATCCATCAATAATTGATTTTTTTATTGGCAAATGGACACCAAATTTCTTGTCAAATTTAACAAAATATTTTGTGCTAAATTAATTAGAGATGAGTGAGAAGAAGAATGAGGTGGGGAAGGAGAATGGGGAATCAAACCTGGTAACGACAAAAGCATTGGTGAAGGTAACGAAGCAAGAGAAGGAAAGGAGGAAGAATGAGGAGTAGGAGGAAGGAGAGGAGGAGAAGGAGAGGAGGAAGAAGGAGGACGAGGAAGAAGAAGGAAGAGGAGGAGGAAGAAGAGAAAAAGAAGAAAAAGAAGAAGGAAAAGGAGGCAGATGAGAAGGAAGAGGAGAAGGAAAAAGAACAAATCACAATAGTTATTGATAGATTAATTATCAACAACTAAAATTTGTTGGTAATTATTAATGGATTGTCAATAATTACAGATGAAATTTGATTGTCGGTAATTACCAACGAATTATTTCTATCCGTTTGTAAAATTTACCGATGAACATTTTGTCGATGGATTTTTATGATAACTAGTGGATATTGCCTGTCGATAATCCTTTTTTTTTGTAGTGGTTGGAGTCATTGTTCTCACATCAATTGTTGTCATCGATTTTGCATTGGTCTATTTTCTGTAGTTGGTTGTCGTAGGCAATGAACATTGCACGACCTTGAAGGTTTGTTTAGTTGTAAGAAGGAGAAAGTGCTTATAAGTATTACACAAAAAAATTAAATTTAAAATTTAAAATCTACACAATCACTTTGGTCATGGACCACGTTTGTTGAAAACATAAGTCAATTATTAATGGTCTTTCTCTTCCTATGCATGCTCTTGGTAGTAAAGTTGTTGAAAAATCTTGATCTGAATGATCTGATTATGAAAATAAAAAAGCTCAAAACAATTGTATAACAAAATATATTATAACATATGCTCTAAATGTTGATGAATTCTACATAGTGTATTAATGCAACTTAACAACGAATGTGTGGGATACAATAGAAGTCTTGCATGAAGGTACATCAAATGTTAAAAGAGTTTGGAAACATGTTCAAGAGTATAAATTGTTAGATGTGCAAAATGCTTTATACATATTTTAAATCATTGATTAGACATGGAAAAGATTTTGAAAACAAAAAGTTGAACATCAAGTGTTGAAATGTTTGGGTTGGACTGTTAAACCCTTGGTTGCATTCAAATTTAGGAAAATCCAAAAGTTTTCTCCTAATGTAGTATCAGATCAACCAATGTGTCAATATAAGGAAATGTGATCTTAAGTTAAAAGTACTAACCTAAAGCATGAAATAAAAACATTTCAATAAACAAAAAACAACACAGGAAAAACAAGCGAATGTAGTGGCAAAATGCATGACGATAAAAGTTAGTAAAATTGCAAAGACAATGTAAAACTGGATTAAAATGGGCAAGAACTATTGATGATAACAAATAAAGTAATGAAAAGTATATTGAAACATGAAACAATAATGAAAAGAATGGAAATCAATGAGTAATAGGGACAAATTAAAGTGTTCGGTGAAATGTCTCAATGAAAATGTAAATACAAAAAGATGTTCAATGAAATGCCTGAATGAACTAAAAAAATGGATCATGGTGACTGAACCATAAATGGACCAATGAAAAAAATTAAAACTTTAAAATGAATCTAAATGAGCAAATTCAAACTAGAAGACAAAACAATACAACAAACTGGTATTGAAATAGTGAAAAGCATATAGAACTAAAATCTAAAACTAAGCATTGTGGACTTGAATTGCACAACTAAAATAGAATGAAATGAAGTAGATTGAAACAACAAGTGTTAGATGAAATCTAGAACGAGAAATGAAAAACAAACATCAATGAAGAATTGAATTAATAAAATGGTGCAAAATTGAACCAAAACAGTAGTGCAAATGAATTAGTATACTTTAAGTCAAGTGATCATGGTCACAATGAAACAAGAAAATGGATAAAACCGAATTGGGAAGGGAATTGAATCATAGATAAAAAATTAAGGAAAACTAAACCTAACTTTCTAAAATGGGTAAAATTGAAATATTAAATAAAAAACCGAATTGGAAAGGGAATTGAATCATAGATACAAAAATATAACTAATGCGGTGCATAGAATTGAAAATAGAATGCATGGCCTGAATATGAAATGCTAAAGTAGTGTTGAAATGAGAATGAAGTGTGTAACTAAAATCCCTAACTAAATAGAATTAACTACCATTATGATCATGTAAGAAGTTTGAAAAGAAACTTGAATTATAAACGGGTACATGAAACACATTATGGAAACATATTAAAAACATCGCTCTAAATTGAAAATAGAATTGAAAACTTAAATTCAGAAAATAGGTTTGAAAATAGAAAATAAGATGAAATAGGTAAATCTGAAATAAGAGATAAGACCAAGGGTTGATTTCTAAATACTTAGAACATGAATATCATTTTAGACTAATTTGTTGGAAGTTTCACATCAACTAGAGATAGGACTAATTCACAATATATAAGTAGGTGTAAACCTTACCTTACAAACTGATTTTGTAAGGTGGACTTAGGCATAAAGTTCACTTTTTAACATGATATTCGAGCCATGAGTTAGAACTTTTCCTACCGAAATTTGATGTTTGTTGGGTCAATTGCATGATCCACTAGCGGACCACTATTAGACCACCAATTAATGGTTATTCTCACACACGAGATATATATACCTTGGCATGAGTGAGGTGTGTTGGAAGTCCCACGTCAACTAAAGATAAGGCTAATTCATAATATATATATATATATATATATATATATATATATATATATATATATATATATAAGTGATTGCAAACCTCACCTTACTAGTTGGTTTTGTAAGGTTGAGTTTGGTTTAAAATCCACTTTCTAACATAATTAGAATTCATATTTCAAAAAACAATTGAATTTAGTATGATGCAAGGATGAAAATTGAATGTTTGTGATCATGTTTTTGATTTTTTAATTTATAATTAACAAAAGGAATTGAAAACATTGTAAAGGAAATTAAAATGGGCAGAAAAACTGTAAAATATGATTGGAAATGAACAGAACAATGCAAAAACAATGAAAGAAAGAAGAATTGAAAACAACAAACTTAACTTGCAATGAATTCAAATCTTGAACAACATTACAAAACTTTAGAAATCTCGAAATTGAGACATGAAATATTGAATTGTGCAAAGAATATTGAAATTATATAAAAAAAAACTAAAAGTGTTTCAAAATGTAGGAATGTAGGAATGTGATTGTGTTCTTTCACTAAGTCAAGTTCAAGCCTTACATAGGATGAAGTAGGTTTGAAAACTAAAAAATAAATGGACAAAATTGGTTATAAAAGGTTACTTAGGCAATGATTACTAAAATTGACTTGAACTAATATGAAGTATATTTACAATCAACTCATATGACAAGTTGAACAAGTTAAATGTTTATTCCATCTCCAAATAAGTTAGCAATAGTGATTGGATAGTGCGACTTACTCTAACTAGGTTTCACTAGTTTCTTTTTCTTCAACTAGCAGCAACAAGTCCAACAACATTGGTCCAACAGGTTTCAAATTTGAAGAATAACATGTTTTAGGTTACTCGAGGTTGCTTCATTGACATCTTCAAGTTTCCACGAAAAAAACTGACAGTTGAATATAACATTTACTCATTAATTCAACTTCTTCAACTCTTGAAACAACCAATAACAAGTTGTTCTGGTTTAGTAATTGGTTGTAGCAAGTTGCATTCACATGTAACATAATGATGACTTCTAACTTCCATGTTCTATGCAATGATTACTTCCACACTACAAAAAATTGTATAAATTGTGACAATTTTAATACGACAGTTGTTTAAAATCACCACATTTTACAACATAATACGATATTTGAAGATCTGCCACCCCATTTTACATGTAAAATGTGGTAGTTTTAACTGTCATTTTTTAAACTACCATATTTTGTAGTAAAACATGACATTTATAACCACCATTTTTTAATAAATATAAACTCTCAAATTTTCCTTCTCCATACTTTTCCAATTCATTTTGATTTTTCAATAAAATTCACATCAATTTTATTCAATCTTTAACCTCTCACCTTACGTTCGCTCTCCAAATCCATCTGCCACAATCACATCTTTCACAACGTCTACCTCCTCATCCCCCACATGTGTCTTAAGGGCGTCCAACCCGACAAGACCACCTACGTTATCCTTATCACTCTCTAGCACTCCTTCCGCAAACTCTATGAGGCCAAGCTCTCTGGGAATAAGCGATAAGGGCTTTAACCCTCCTTTCAGGGATTAAAGAAGAAATAGTGCCATTTAAATCAAACAAGACCTACTATGGAAGAAAAGCAACATGATAACCACAATAAGTGACATCACTAGAATCCACCATATTAATCACATCATCATTCGTTCAATTCTCGTCTTCTCCTCATACGTTATGCCTCACGCCTCTGCCTGCGCACACGAACTTCCCTCAGGTACAACCTCACCGCATGTCTCAAATGACCTCATCCTTCTCCGTAGCACAGAGGTATATCAATGCAAACTTGGTGGCCAATATCCAAAATAATCACAGTCAAAACTTTTTCCTACATTGGTGTTGTGTCTGGTGTTTATGTCAATATTCATGCTAATAGGTTCGAGTTGCAAGAGGTTTCCTATTATAGGCTAAAAAATGGTCTTTGATCCAGGAAGGTTTCTAAATTTTCTTGTTTGAAATAAGAGAGAAAAGAGAAAAAGCAGTTACTAAACTGAAATAAAACATAACCATATTGAAGTTATGCTTGTGTTGTGTATCATGAGTCTGCGTGTTTTTTTTTTATTTCAAATTTTTATATAACATATGCCAAACATTATTACAATTAAAATAAATATAATATAAAATATTACAACTACATGTTTTTAAAAAAATACAAATATGTAGTATTATAGTTAAATTAGTTTTCAATAATTAACATGTAAGAAACAAAAATTCAATTTATCAATATATGCATAAAAGACTTGGAACTACTGTATCAAACTCCTTCAAAAATCAAATATGAACCCACAATTTGCCTTGAATATGAATGACCAAAATCTTTTTATCTGCTTTTCACAACCTACAAACTATGGGTGTCAAAACATCATTTTATTCATTTGTGATGGGAAAACAACAATACAAACAATATACTAGAAAATGCAACGAATATAATTTTCCCTAACTTGCAAGAACATATCAGGAACAACTATCAAAGAACAACAATAATACATCACCACAATCACAAATAAAGACACTAAGATTTTTAACATGGAAAACTCCTCAAATCAAGGATAAAAACCATGAGTCATCCAGACCAAAGAAATAGTTCCACTATGATCAACAAGAGTACAAATGACTCTTAATCAACTGTACAAATTAGTGCTAACACCTAACCAACTAGCAAAGCAACATATCTTTAAAATAAAGAAGCATGTAAGACCCGGGAAAATTAAATAGTTATTTAATTAATTATTTAATTAGGACGGGTAGCGAGAACATTTAAAGCAATAAATGTGAGGGACTATGACGTGGAAAAGTACTAGCTCATGTGGTTGAGAGTACTTTATTGTGTGTGGGAACTTGGGTTTGAGTCCTATGTGTGTCACTTGGATGTTATTAAATTATGCATTTTTATGTAATTATATATTGAATGCGTGGTGTCATGATAAACTCTTAGAATTGTAGGATTTATCATGAAATAAGGATTGGTTGAATGGTTTGGCCTTGGTTGGGTATATGTATGAGTGTGGGTTCAAACCTTGGTGATAACTAAATAAGTTCTTTTTGCCAAATTTTTCTTTTTGCATGAATGTGAAAGGACTAGAAACCTAGCAGCCAAAGGAGAGGTAACCTAAGGGCTGGAAAACAGAGGGTTAATTGAACATTGGGCTAGCATAGGTGTAATTCTTAATTAAAATTCGTCTAAGGCACTAAAAGGGTAATAAGTGAGAGTGATTGTGAGAGAGAAGGTCATAAGCAGAGGAAGAGTGCACTATAAATTCGTACTCACCATAAGCGAGGTTTTTTCTTAGTTTTGGGGCTGATTGAGAGAAGTGGTAGGGCTGAAATCAGCAAGGCTTGGACTGGAAACAAAGGCTAAGGAGGCTTAGTGAGAGGATAGGCATACAGATTCAAATTTGGCAAGGAATCCAGGTTAGGGGAGTTGCCTGCTGTGTTATATTTCGTGTTTGATTAGTTATGTGTTGTTTTGTAAGAATGCATAAGTTTTTCTTTCTCTCTGACGCTGTTCCACGCAAAATTCTGGGAATCTGCCCAGAAATCGCCTGGCGGGCATGCAGGTGCCGCCAGGCGGCACATCAGTTTGACCTAAAAGTGTTGTTTCTGCTATGAACTGCCTGGCGGTGGGATTGAGCCGTCAGGCGATGTATGCTGTATTGATACTGTTTGATTGAACTGTGTTGTATGTTGTTTTGTGTGGATTGCAATTAACGGCTATAATTGCGAGGTTGTAAAAGACCCTGATGTTTCTGGTATTGACATGCGTTAGATTGTCATTGGGGTAGGAATCGTGGGATAAAGGAGAGAATTCGATGGTTATTGAATTGGGTATGTAATGTTGTGTCTTGAAATCTAATGGGATATGATGAGTGATATGATGGAGAGCATGTCTAATAAAATTATGCGAAATTGATGATCATTGTTAGAAGCAAAAGCGGAAATCAGATTCTGGAATTTTGGGGTTGAGCGCGTGTGCAGAAATCTGGGTATGATACCCATGATCTGATGCACCGCCTGGCGGTGGATAATTGGCCGCTAGGCGACAGTGTTCTATCAGAGTGGTGTGAGAAATCTGGAGTGTGTTGGATGGAAAATAAAACATGAGAGAAGTATAAAGGAAATGTAGGGTAGGTTGATGATCGAATAGGGGAAAATGTGAGCAAGGGTTGGGATTAGGAAATGTTAGGTATTGGAATGTTAGTCAAGGATGAAGGGAGGATGGAAGAAGGCAAAAAGAGGGAAGGAGCATATGAATTGGGTATGAGAGGAGTAAGGGACCGTGGAGTTGACAAGAGCATGCGGTATATTTAGGGGTGTGATAAAAGGTAACTGTAATGCTAGCAGTCTCCTAGGATGGATGAAGTGGTAATTTTATGTCTAAGATCTTGTTAAATTAAAGAGAACTTAAGTGAGTGGATTGATAGGAGTAAAAGTCCATGTATTTGGTTACATATGATTGGTTGTAAATTCACCTATTGCGAGGGCTTGATATTGGGGTTCTCCTGTGAACTTTGTGACTGAGTTAAATGGTAGATTGGATTAACGGGGTGTCATAAACCAGAAAAGTACTATTCTGGTATGGTGCCTGGCGGTACACTGATACCCGCCAGGCGATGGATTTAACAGGAGAGTGCACTGTACTAAGGTGCGCCTAGCGGCACGTCGAGCTCCGCCAGGCGGTGATGAGAAAACAGTGGGTCTGGGAGGACGCTGGCGCCTGGCGGTGAGTGAATACCGCCAGGCGGTCTGGAACGGTTTTACCTAGCGGTGTGTGGGCCGAGCCAGGCGGAGATGCTGTTGTTCTTTGCTTTCTGTTGTGTTGTTTTAATTGATAAAGATGCTTTGCTTGGATCGGGAGGTGCTGTGCCATGAGCGGGTAGGTTCATGGATGTTGTTTGACATGTGATGATATGAACGGGGAGGTTCATATCTAGTTACTCTCACGTGGGGATACGAGCGAGGTAGGTTCGTATGTTCCGTGCTCACGTTGAGAGATGCCACGTACGGGGAGGTACGGGGGCTGGAGGATCACATGTGTTAGACTACGGGTAGGCAGGTCCGTAGAGTAGGACTACGAGCGGGGAGGTTCGTAGAGGCAGGACCACGAGCGGGCAGGTTCGTGTGAGCATCAGGTTCCCGAGTTCAAGGCTAACCAATTATATGATTTGAAGACTGCTAAGTCTTGGGGTTAGGGTCTTGGCCAAGAATTTTATATAATGAATAAGATGGGTATATGATTTATCTCGTTTTGTTTATGCTTGTTATTTTATTTTTCTCAGCTCACCCTTTCTGTTTGTGTTTGGCGATGATCGTGTAATTCGTTACATGGGAGCAGATGTTACGGGGTTAGGGTTTTGCTCATATGTATTTTATGTTTTAAATACAAATTTTGGGAACTTGTAACATTTTATGAATTCAGTTATAAGTTTTGGCGCGCTATTTTAATAAATTGAAATTTTCCCGCGTTAGAATTTTTATAAAGATGACTATTAATATAATTATTTCTTTTACTATTTATTTTTAAGTAATATTCCCTAGGGATGTTACAAAGCACAAATGGAAGAAAAAACCTATAAAATCATTGTTGCAGTGTGAAATTAATTTCTCCCAACTCAGTCCTCGCATTGATGAAATAACTGGTCAGAATGAAAAAAAAATGTGTTTTGAACCTACTATAAAATTTTCAGCATGATCCAATAGTGAACTTATCCGTAATTCCGATTTTAGGATGGCAACTCAGCAAAAAACGTGAACATATTTTTTCCTCTATCTCTCCCTCAATGTGCTAGGGTTTTCAGTGGATTCTGACTTTATTGTTCTTTCTGTCTTTTTATTTTCCAGCTCCCTCTTTGCTAGGTTAAGTGAGACATGAGCTTCTCAAATTTTGGATCTTTTCTCCACATAAGAAAGGAGTACAATACCCAACAATTTGGCTACTTTTTCAGATACCAAAGTATAATTTCTATAAACAATTCTACTAGATATCACTATAAGATCTAGTGTGTCACTTAAGGTGACACTTCAAAATTCAACAATCATATATCATCACATAAAATATATTACAAAAGAATGAAAATAGAGGATACAAAATATTGGGAACAAACAAAAATCATGTAAAGAAATACACTATCCTTTAAATATATTAATTAACGTTTATGTATGGTCTATGATAAAAAAAAAATCACATAAAGTTTGATTAAGGATCATGAATCGATACCGCGGAGTATGTTCGATCAGTAAATCAGCCATCATGGTCTTAAAGTTCAAAATAATTAATTAAGTTGTCCCACATAACCAAATTATAGATGACCTAAACTAATTTTTAAACGGATTTGTAAGGCCCAATTTTAATTTGCTACCCTTATGTTTAAGGGCTGACCTTAATATGTTGGGCCTAAAGGGTGGCCCATAGGGTGCTAAGGCCCTAAAGCTGCTAGGGTTCCCTTTCAACCTCACTTTCACAATCTGAACCTAAACACTGTCCCTTTTGTTTCAGAGCTCCGCTAGAGTTAGCCGTCACCCTCTCCAAGCGAACTTCAACTTTTTCCACTCCATGTAAGTTATTCCTGAACTCGTAGTAGCTTCCCTCTAACTCTATTGTGGAGTTCCCTTGAGCTTCATTTCGATAACTCATTCTGCTCTATTTCTTGGTTTCCTTCCAGCCACTTATTTCATTCCTTGAGTTGTTGCGCTCTTACGTTCTGTGTCGAGGGCGCATCGAGAATATCTTACTAGCTTCTTTCCAGGTAAGGGAAGCTAGAACCCTTTGGTTGCGTGATGCGTTTTCTGTGGTTGTGTGTTTGTATGGTGTTTGATTGAAATGGCATGTTATTGTGAACGTATGAGATGGCTGGAAATATTTCTGGGTGTGAAATTATAACTGATGCAGGTTGAACAGTGGCGTGGTCTGTTGTTCTCACCCAAGTGACTTGATCTCGCTTAGGCAAGACTTGCAGAGAACCAACCCCAGCTCACGCTCGAGCTCTCGCTCAAGCAGAGGGTCTTAGTTTTGAGCGAGGTGCGATCTCGCTCAGACGAGAGACGCTCGCCTACGCGAGCTCGCGTGGGAGTTCGAGGTTGGGTCGCTGCAGTTGCAGCCCAAGCGAGGGACCTCACTTTTGGGCGAGGAGCGGGCTCGCGCAGGCGAGGGAGGACTTGCCTAAGCCAGTACGCGAGAAACACTTCATTTACCTCTATCGCGATCTCGCCTAAGCGAGGGTCTATCACTTAAGCGAGGGAACCCCTCTCGCTTGAGCGAGGGCTTCTGGCCTAAGCGAGAGTTGGGCGAGAGAACGTGTGGGTACTGTTTGAATCTTTGTTTTGGGTATTAAACACATGTTTGGTTGCATTGTTATGTCAAAATATGAAATGAATGAGTATGCATGAAATGGAAGGGTGTATGAGTTATGAATGGTGAACTTGGATAAATCCTTGGCATGTGATGCATATGAGATTGGTTGGTTATGAATGTGACATGGTAATGAGATGAGTTGACACTCTATACTCATGGGTGGAGTATGACGAGTTGGTATGAATTTGAACTGGAACATGAAAGGGGATTGGCTATGAGGGTTGACATGATGTATATACATGCATGATAAATATTACCTGGTTTTATGAATATGATTTGGTCCGAGTCAGTGCGTAATTTCTTGGGATCTGTAGGTGAGATTCTCAGGGTCGTGCTTCAGTGGGCGGGACGTAATTCCATGGTCCTTGTTAGTGGTGTCCATGGTGGTGCCCCATCTGTATAACTAGGTAAGGATTCAAGGTAAGGTTGCATCCTAACACTCTAAGGGGTCAGTTAGTCTCACCTAGAGCAAACTGACTCTTGTGGTGAGAGTAGCAAGAGGCCTGAAATTCATTAAGGGCTAACCTTGTGGTGAGGGAAAATTGATTCATTGTAATACTTGTAACACATAGCTCGGGGGTGAGCAACTCAGGGGTGAGCAGAGGTATCCACCACAAGTGCAAGCATCCACTGAATCCGACCAGGTTATATGTATCTGGATGAGTCGAGTCGAGTCTTAGTGTATTGCTTGGAAGGTCGTAACATGCTTGTGTGATATATGTATAATGGACTGTGAATATGTATCTGATTTCATTAATGAAATGGTTTTAGCTCTAGCTCACCCTTTGCTTGTTTGATTCTCTTGTGTGTGGTTCTTCTCTTTTGCGATGATCATCAAATTATTGATGTGAGCAGAAGCGAGAGGTTCTCGTGGTGAACAGGGAAATGGTGACTCCGCTGCGTAGCCCACGTGGGCTAGATCCTGATCCATGATATTTCTTTTAAGGCCACGACCCATGTAGCATCTGTCCCTTACATTTCAAGTTGATTTCTGTAGAATATTTTGTAACTGTTTCTTTTGGCATCGTTACGCATTTTGGTTGGTTGTGTGGAGTTACTTTTAAACTTCGGGACTGCGCTAAGATATTATTCTAGTGTGACGCTTCTTTTAATTACGCTATTAATTAAATGGGGTGTTATAGATTTATACTAATTCAAGAAATATATTTGGTTACTAGAATAGTAAAGTTTTATAAGAGTATAAATGGATGGTGTTGTCTAGCACTCCAAGATTTTAGTTTAAGGAGATTGTTTTCTATTACTAAAAGCTTTTAGTAAGAAGTTTATTTTCTAATACTAGGTTAAGTATATTTTTAGTCCCTGAACTTTAACCTAAAATTGGAATTTGTCTCTGTCTGAAACTTCATTACATTTTGGTTCCTAAATTTTAAAATGAATAAATGTAGTCCTTTTAACCCAATTAAATTAACATTTTTTGATGTGTCGAGCGCGTTTCATATTAATATTGAAGTTGTTTACACCGTTTGACACATTTTCGATTTAATATTTGTTGGGAAATGCATGTGGCACCTAAAAAAAATTAACGTAATTAGGTTAAAAAGATTATATTCATTCATTTTCAAAGTTTATGAATCAAAATGTATCAAAGTTTTAAATAAGAACGAATTCCAATTTTAAATATGAGGGACGAAAACATACTTAAAACTCTCTAATACTCCATGCCTTTAATCTCACGGATTTATTTTCTATTACTTCATATTTTTAACTTCAACGGTATATATAAATATATATAAAGAGAATATCTCAATAAATATAAGAAATATAAGATTCTAATCTAGAAAAATGATTCGAATTCTCTTACTTGAAGTCTTTACATTTTAAACAAGAATAGTTTATATAGATAATTATTCTACTCTTTTTAAGCAAGAAGAAAGAACAAATCTCCAAAGAAATCAAGTGGTTTTCACATATATACGATTTTAATAGATTTGATAAGCATAAAGGTCGCAGCAAACATGTTATTGGACGTTGACTTCATGTGGTTCTTACATGATTGAGATTAATACTGAGATTTCATTTTGCTTCTTTACCAACTAAAAAAATACCAAACAAAGGTAGTGGTGCATATGCAAGAATGGGGTTGGTATTGCCTGAATAAAACATAATGTAGTTTGCAATATTTGAATATATTTTCTTTTATATTTTTAAATGATCAATATTTTTTCATAATTTTTTATTATTTAAACATTATTTTGAATGCAAATTAGAGAGCAAAATATTTAATCTAATTTGTGACATTGTAAAATACAAAATCTGAAGATTTTCACTATTTTAATTTTGAAAATTCGTTTTAGTAGACACAATTATATAATACGAATAATTAATATTATTGTACAGGTTACTATACATGTATTGGAAAATAGTTAAATGACTTAAAAAGAACTCAATATCCTAACACTTGATTTTTTTTTTTAATGTTAAAACCTTTTTAATATCAATCAAAATTTTACCATCTGAATTATCACTTTTTCAATACTAAATAAAATAAAATAAAATAAAAACATCTTCTCATGTATCATGTTTCTCAAGAAAGAATTGTTATCGTAGAATATATAAACAAAATAAGAGATCTTTAAATACTATTGCATTAGCGAAAAATGTGTCTAGTTGAAGACAAATTTGACATAAAAAAAGTATTAGTGACATGACATGTTTGCAAATTTTTCAAGCTTTTTTTTATTGTTAAATGCCTGAGCTTATGTAAAAGGATAATATTTATGGTGGGCATGACATCATTTCATATGGTTATTGTTTGTTTATATTAGATCTAGACCCTCTAACATAAAAATTAATGGCTCAATATTATAATAGAACTCTTAGTGCCAAAAAACTAGTCAGTGCGATGTTTTAATGTCTTTGAGTTCTTGTTTGAGTAAGCGGGTAAGCAAGCAAGTATGCCTGAGTTATGTAAGAGAACTAATAAGTCTTTTCATCTCTAAACCAACTAATTTCTCACAAGCTGCACACATTTGTGTACTTCTAGCCAAGTACACCTTAGTCAATTAGGTCTTTTTTTGTCATGACTTTTAAATTGTTAACTGTTCAATTAGACCACATCATATGAATCATTAACGATTTAAACATAGTTACGGAAAAGGATTTAATTGTCCAAAATTTATGAAAATAGGAACATTATTGAACATTGAAACAAAATGAAGATCAAATTGAACAAATTAGATTAAAATAGGGACCAAATTAGCATTTAAGCCAAAATTAATTTCTGTAAATAATATTATTTTCATCTTCTTTGTTGCACTTATGGTACGAGAACATACAAAAGAGTGATATGGTTTTAGCTCGGACTATGCTCATATTCACTCTAGGCAACATGGTCTTTGTATCTTCTTGTCCCATTTTGCCTAAGAACTTTCTCTTTGATCATATTGAACTACCTCATTCTCTTTTGGTGAATATATGTCATTTAGGTTAGTGCTATTATATTGTTGAAATTAAAATAAATGTTTATTTCATGAATTTCAATCGAGCACAATACATGAATGTCTCCACCAAGGTGTTCATTTCATGTTGATATTAAAATTTTGAAAAGAACAATTAATATTAATTTTGTTTTGTAGGAGTAAATATATGGTTTAGTTTCACTACTAGAAATTTTCAAATTACATGGGATTTTTCTTGCAAATTTGTTAAAACAATTTGCAAGAAAAGACTTTTTATGCCATTTTTTTCAAGAATTTTGATTGGCAGGTAATTCCTTCATGGATAATTATTTCCCACAAAATTATAAAATTTGCAAGTATTTCCTACAAATTTTTTTGCGAAAAGTGTTTCATACAAAATATTTTGTAAAAAAATTGGCAGCAATTTCTTACAATTTTTCTTTCATAGCAAAATTTGTAAGTATTTCCTATGAAAAATTTTTCAAAACAAAATTGATACAAAATGAGTTTTTTAAGTAGTATTTTGTTTCAAATAAAGTACTAAAGGTGGCAAAATAGGCTAGGCCCAATAGGCCAACCCGTTAACTCGTTAGGAAAAGAGTGAGTCGGGTCAGGATATTCAACCTGTTAGCCTGTATCAACCCGATCCGTCTGGCTTGTAAGCCCGTTGGGTTGCATAATGGGTTGGCTGCGGAGTGGCCCATAACCCATTTAATATTTTGAAACGAGCTGGCTCGTATAATTATTATGCTTGAAAGAGTAGGGGTAACCCATTTGATCATTGTGAAATTGAATCATGGGTTTCTTTCTCTCACAAGCAAACACAACCTATCTTTCGCTATACAACTCGAGAGAAGAAGTGAGTGAACCTAAGAGGAAGAAACGACTCGCGACCACTACAGTGGTCCTCGACAAAGACGAAACCCACAATGCTGACAGTGATCCACTAACAACAACGAGCCAAGTTCGTTCGTAATTTTGGGATTTTCCCTTTTTTGCCCTAATCGTTCTTGGTTTATTCTTGGTTGGGATTTGACGTCATTTTTTAACTTTGCAACAGTGAAGATAACCCATACAACGATAGAAACCCGAAACAAGAAAAGGTTGGTGGTGGTAAAGAAATTTATCTTTCAAAGGGGCTTGGGGTAAAGTGTTATAGTGATGACATAGGTGGAAGCAGAGGAGATGTTGGAGGTAGTGTTGATCACAATTTTTTGGGTTCTGGAGGTAATGATGGAGATAGGCATGAAGTGGAGGAATATTACAAGAAAATTGTAAAGGAAAATCTTGGGGATGAGATCCTTTGTATGTGAGGAATTATGTTATTTTTTGTATCTGGCAAGTATTGTTTCCCTGTTTATGAGGGATCCTTTGTTTGTGATAGCCAAATTGTTGGGTCATAATAAGCTACTTTTACAACTTATTTTAGAGGATTTGGTTACTTGGAAGTGAGAAGAATGATTGAATGTTAATTGTTGAACATTGAATGTTGTTTGATGGTTCTAATGGAAAAACCACTTTCTATTTGGTTAATTTGTGAAACATTTTTCAAAGTGGGAAAGCCTAAGGGTAATTGTGTATGTTTTTTAAAGCTACGAAAAAGAAGGACGGGCCAGATGGGCTGGCCCGTTAGCCCGTCACAGAATGGTGTAGGTTGTATTTTCTGACATGTGTTGGTGTCTCGTCCCGATCCATTTTTAACAGGCCAAAAATGGGTTGGGTCAAAATGGGTCAAGTTGACCCATTTTGCCACCCCTATAAAGTACGTTGTTTTATTTAGTTTTACATTTTATAATTATGTGATATAAAATAATGTAGTTGACACGAGTAAATATTATGTAATTTAGATCGTAAAAGTAAATGTTTTGAAATATTTTAAAATATAAAGACTAATTATTTATTTTAGTTCTTGGAATAATAACTAAATAGTTTAGTCATTTGAAACTCTAAAAAAAGAAAAATTTATTAGAAAAACTATAGGGAAAAATTATACATTTTTGTATGTATCAATTACATTATTTTATTAATAAGTACAAATTAGGTATAGCGTTAAATTTGGAAGACTTTTGGTTCAATCTATCTAGTACTATTATCTGAGTGCATACTCGATTGTGATTTACTCTATCTGGTTTAATCTATTTTTGTTCATAGGACATGCTAAGAACTAAACTAGTATGAATTCCTAAGTCTCAATATGATGTAAGATATGAAGGTAAGGGTACTTGTAATGTAAAGATTACAATTTTTTTTTGAAAATAAGTGTAACAAACACATTTGAACATAATAAACAACACATTGAATAAGCATAACAAGATATTCCTAGCTTGGTTTAAGAAAAATGTGTACGATGAGGTTAATGTTTTAGAAACACTTTTAAGCTAACTTGATCGGCTTAACAATGATATTAACAATTATTACATTTGGTGAGTAAGATATTAACAAGTATACTTTCTACAAAAGACAAAATATGACAAAATTAGAATACAAAATAGTAGTATTAACATTTAAGTTGACTTTGTTCACTCTACTAGTTCTAAACAACAACAAAACAAAATCTCACCCATTGTAACATCTGAACACTACAACAAAACATAGTCTTATAGACAATTTTGCATTGACGAAATAAAATTCGTTGCAAGATATGATTTACGCACAAATATCTTCATCAATATGGCTTAAGTTATAAAGCTTATGGCAATAAATATATCAATAAAGTTATGTATTTATTGTTTGTTATTTACCTATGGATAAACTCGTCAAAAATTTCATTACTAGATTAAGAATCATTTATTAAGAAAACACTTGTCTTCTTCCTTGCAAAATAGAACCAAAATAAAAAGTATCCTAATTTCCAAATTGAAAAATCTTAATAGTAGTGGCACACGAACTAAAAACATAAATAAGGTTATTCCATTTATTTGAACAATCCATCACTTTTTGCACAAACAATAATATTTATTTCAATTTGGTTAGTGTTTCTTTTCTCCTTTCAGTCTTTCTTCTAGTTTTCTATTTCTATGGAATGCAAATCTATATTGATAAACTCAAGGCACACGACCGTCTTGAATTTCCGAAGATCATACTTCTTGTCGTTGAACATAGTTGGACGATTAATAGCTTGACCTTCACCTTCCATAAATTTTATCAGGATCAAACCTCTCGTTCTTGTCAAGAACTTAACCTGGAGGAAGGTTCTTATATCACTTGTTGGAACAGGGATTGAATAAAGGCTTTGGCTTTTTTCACACAGGACTAGCCTAAATCATTTTTGTTCAATACAAATCTAGCAACACAATAATTTTATACCGTTTCACATAAACACTTGAGCTAACTCTAGGTTTCCCTTGAATAGTCTATTGAAGAGGTCACATTAATCAAACAAAGATTACAAAATGAGTACACAAACAATTATTGGTTAGACAACTACATAAACTACTTCTATTTCCCACAAATACATAAAATAGTCTTGGTTAAACTTCTTAATCTCTACCTATGAGATTAAGAACTCTCAACAAAAATAAATAAATACTCTAAAAGATAGCACAATTTAAGTTCATAGGTACAATTGCACAAAGTGAAAAATTTACCAAAAAGATATCTCCCAAAAAAAGAAAAAACCTTTTATCATTACAACCTAATGCTAACATCCAATTCCATCCAGGAGAATAAAAATTGTTTTAAAAAAATAAATATAAAAGAATAGGTGTTTAAGTAACTCTGAAAATAGGAAATTGAAATATTTTTTTCAATAATAATAATAATATAAAATCAATATATTCTTTTTCATTTAATTAAAATTAACTATCTCAAATTTTTTACAAAAAATAAAAATTTAGAAAATTCTTTTAAGAAATTTTGGACAAATAAAAGAAAAAATAAAATAAAATAAGACATAAAAATATTTGGACAAACAAATATAAAGAAAAGAAGAAAACAAGAGGAATAAAATAAAAAGAAGAAAAAAAAAAGAAATAAATAAAAGAGACAAGGAAAGAAGAAAAAAAAAAGTTGGGCCCTTTTTTTGTTTGACTCATCTTTTTCGAAGAAGAAAAATAAGAGAAAAGGAAGAAGCGGTTTGGGTCTTTCTTCCTGCACCTCCAAAATTTCTTCTACACCTCTAAAATTTCTTTAAATTCTCAAAACACCCTTTGACCATTTAAGGAAATCCACAGACATCACACCCTCAAAATTACTTTCGGATGTCGATTTCTGAAAGTCAAAATATATGACTTTTGGAAGTCAAAATATATCACCAAAAATCGACTTTCGGAAGTCAAAATATATCACCCGAAGTTAACTTTTGAAAGTCAAAATGTATCATCAGAAGTCGACTTCCGGAAGTCAAAATGTATCACCAAAAGTCGACTTCTGGATATCAAAATGTATCACCGGGAGTTGACTTCCAGAAGTCAATAAACATTACCGGAAGTCGACTTCTAGAAGTCAAAAAATTAATTCTATTTTTAATATTTTTAATTCTTTTTAAAATTTATGTTTTCTAACTTTTAATTATTTTTTAGTTTATTATTTATTATTTTTTCATTTTTATGTTTCATATTTCTTAATATATATTTTAAAAATAAAAGAAATTAATATCTATATATATAATTTTATTTATATTTAATATACTGAAAAATAAATATTAATATAAAATTAGTAAAATTAAAATAATACTAAACTTTAAATAAAAGAAAAAAAAACAAAAAATTTATTCTGTTTCATTTAATTTTATTTAATATTTAAATTGATTTTAAAATAATAAAACTTTAAATTAGAAAAATAGAAGAAAAAGAATATATATATATATATATATATATATATAATTATAAATAGGATTTATTAAATTTTTAATAAATTATATTAAAAATATGATTTAAATTAAATATTTAAATTTTAAAAAAAATTGAAAAACTCAAATAAAATAAAAAAATACTATACACATTAAATATATAAATAAAATAATTATAATAATATAAAACAATAAATAATATAAAAAAATAATTTAAATTAAATATATATATATATATATATATATATATATATAAATAATTAAATTTTGACTTCCTTTACATTTTATATATATATATATATATATATATATATATATATATATATATATATATATATATATATATATATATATATATATATATATATATCATATATATATAAAAAAATATATAAATATGAATATAACATTTATATAGAATATAAGATTCAGTTATAAATTTAGTTATAATTTTACGATATTTACATTCTTGATATTTACATTCTATATTTAATAGATTTTAATAGAATTTTTAAAATTATTTTATTGAATGTTTAGTAAACAAATATTGTGTTTTAATTGATTCTTTCAATTTCGACAATTGATTAAAATTGGGTTATTATGGCTTCGAGTAAGTCGCTATGGTGAAATTGGTAGACACGCTCCTCTTAGGAAGCATGCTAGAGCATCTCGGTTCGAGTCTGAGTAGCGGCATCTTATCTTCTAAAAAAAAGTTCCTATAAAGAATTATTATTTCTATTCCAAGTGTTTCTATTTTTTCATTCTATATGGTATTTTTCACTTTAAAGCATATATTAACTCATATATCCTTTTTGGTCGTATCTATTTTAATTTCAATTCATTTGATAACCTTATTTTTAGGCAATGAAATCATAGGATTATACAATTTGTTCAAAAAAGGCATGATAATAACCTTTTTTTGTATCACAGGATTGTTAGTTACTCATTGGATTTTTTC
>Ga0214544_1007159_pt1 | contig 19859 bp, 7 predicted proteins | sample CNSS3metaG_FD_160074 | JGI IMG/M metagenome (GOLD analysis project Ga0214544, IMG submission 160074) | Root nodule microbial communities from cowpea collected in UCLA plant growth center, Los Angeles, California, USA - CNSS3 | ecosystem: Host-associated > Plants > Roots > Nodule | place: USA... | reverse complement strand
GTGGGTTGAAGTAACTGCAAAACTAATGAGAGCTAAAAATTAGCTCTATTCCTAAATATCCGGTCAGTAACTGACCTCTTATTTAACAAATCAGCAATTTAAATTAAACAGAATAAATATCTAACAACTAGGACCTGTGACGGATCTTGACGAATAATGTTGGGGGAGCCAAAATAATATACTCAAAACTTATATAATTACTTATCTTACTAACACAATAAAAATGAATACATAATTTAGTACAATTGTAACTACAAAAGAAATTATGTAAGACCCGAGAAATTTAAATAATTATTTAATAAATGCGGGTAGTAGGAGCCTTTAAGGCATTTAATGCGGATTGCTATGATGTGGAAAAGTACTAGCTCAAATGGTTGAGAGTACTTAAATGTGTGAGAGGACTTGGGTACAAGTCCTATGTATGTCATTTGTGTGTTATTTAAGTTATTATTATTTTTGATAATGTGCTTGATCATGTTGAGTGATAGTTATTATTATTTTTGATAATGTGCTTGATCATGTTGAGTGATAATATAATCATAGAATTATATTAATTATCACAAAACATGAATTGGTTAAATGGTTGTGTATTGAGTTGGCATTAGCATGGTTATGACTTCAAACCTTGGTAGAACCATTTTAAGCTTCCTTTTTGCCAAAATTTTCTTGTGGCAAGAAGGTGAAGGGGCATAGGAACCCTAACTAGCAGCCAAAAGTGACTGAAAAACAACTCATAATAAAATTTGAATGGCAATTACATTCATTTTAATGTCATTTTCGTTTTTGGCCATTAACCACAATTAAGGACCATAATAAAAAAGACAAACTAAATCAATTGAAAGGGTTTTTGAGACTGGAAAATTAAAGTGTTGTAAGGAACACGAATTCAGAGGAAACAAAGTGATTAGAGAGTAAGCAAAGGAGCTGAATTGGGTTGGAGCCAAGGGAGGAAATTGGTGATCAAGGAAAAACTCTAGAATCATCTATTTTAAAGCGAGGAATCCAGGTTAGGGGAGTTATATCACGTTTAATTGTAGTTCTATGAATAATTGCATGATTTATAGCTCATTATGTATGATTTATCCCTTGCATTGCTTGAGAATCGTGTTTCTGGAATTTTTCCAGAAACCGCCTGGTGGGTGATGAATTTCCACCAAGCGACTCATACCATTTCAACTGCATTTCTGGGTTGCGAAGGGAAACCGCTTGGCGGCACGAACGGGACCGCCAGCCGACGCTTGTTGTTCAACCCAATTCTGGGTTTTTTTTTATGAAGGGTTTGGCGGTATTGATTGAACCGCCAGGCAACGCGAGCCATGAGGCTTGAATTTTGATGTTTTTTCTGGATGCTGGGCAGATTTGGACTAGTAGGAAGTGTAATAAGATTATTGTATAACCAAATCGAAGTGAAAACTTGTGAAATTGGGGCGTGATAAGCATAAAAATTGGGGGAATGAGACATACTCACATTTTAGGGTTTCATAATTGGGAATTTCTATAGTGGCAGCAATCTAAGGGGAAAATCTGAATGAATTCGTGAATGGGAAGTGTTAGGAATGAACTGTAGTCCCAATTGGGTTCGTATCCTATGCAGTTAGAAATTGATGGAAATTAGAACTGCCAGGCGCCAAACCAGGCGATGCACGTGGTGTTCTATTCACGAAAAACGCTATTTTTTGTACTTTTCGCGCACAAGAACCGCCGGGCGGTATTTTAGTCCCGCCAGGCGCCACATCCTCACTTCTGGGCGCTAGGCGCCACTATGTTTTTCTATTTCGTGCAGTTTTCGTAAAACTGCATTTTCCGGTTCGTTAACCGTCCGATTTAGGTGAAATTTTGACAGGTGGTCCATAACATGTGGTTCTTCACTTTTAACGGTGGAGATTGGATTTGGAGGTCAGTAGCTAGAGATATACATCACTCAATATTGCTGATTTTGGAGTCGTTAAAATGTATGAATAACCTCTTGATAAGTTCAAGTAACTTCTAATGAAGCATGATTGGGTTATGTGGTATGTCTCTATCAATTTGAATGTTCCTTTGGGTTAGTCACATGTGGAGAATTGGTTTGGTGAAGGCATGGGTGTCAATATTAAATTGCATTGGTGCATAAGATCATGTGCTTAAAATTGTTAGAGTGTTGCTGCTTATATTTTGTTTGAGCATGCTTGGGATTGTCTATATGACTAGGGGATGAATGCACATGTGAGGTGCTATAAGGCCTGGAACATTATAGATGGGAATGCCTTTCATTAGGGGTACTCTAGAATGAGAGCAAATGAGAGCAACCTGTGTGAAGTGTGCTTGAACCTGAACTAAAACCAGTACTGTGCAAGTACTGGTGTAGCGCCAGAAGGTGGTGATCGACCCGCCAAGCGATAATGTAGAAACAGGGGGTTCAAGATCACGGTGGCGCCTGGCGGTAAGGAGAGGTGCGCTAGGCGAAATATGTAGTTTAGTAAATACTAAGGCACGCGGCGCCTGGCGGCACAAGAAGTCCTGCCGGGCGATAGTTGCAGTGGCAGTGAAGATTAAGGCGCTTAGCGCTTGGCGGTACGTGTCCCCCGCCAGGCAATCTGGAAGCGGCAGCGCCTAGCGGTATGTGTCCCCCGCCAAGCGATTTTGCTGCAGCAGATTGGTGTTATACTTGCTATGATGTGCGTGATCTACAAGGCTTCTAGGATATCTTAAAGGTCGGCTTGCTGGTGTTCCTTGAGTTGAGCTCAGAACGTATCCCTTGAGTTGAGCTCGGGATGGCGGATGAACACAAGGAACCCTTGAGTTGAGCTCGGGTTGGCGAGTGTTGTCGGTGTGAGTGTGCTGGTTGTGGCCAGTACGGATGGGTCCAGATAGATTGCCCTCCTCGGTAGTTAGCTGACGAGTTTGGTAGTCTTAGGACGTTACGAACTATGTTCGTATTTGGGAACTCCACCTAGCGTTACGGTGTATGATCAGTAGCAATGGTTTCCCGCACGTGTTCTATCGGTTGTGACCGATAGGTATGGCAGCAAGACACCTTGGGGTACTCATTAGAAGACGTAGAACACGATTAACATGGTGGTGGCCATGTGATGGAATATCAAAGGATGGATTTCCTTGGTGTGATTGTGTGATTGTATATTTGTGCCATATATATATATATATATATATATATATATATATATATATATATATATATATATATGTTTATTTTGTTAGCTCACCCTATATGCTTGTGTTTAGCGATGATCGTGTACGCGGTACACGGGAGTAGATGATGTTGTAGGTGGATCTAGTGAGGCATAGAGCCAGAGCGGGGCTAGACTGGGATAAAGAATTTTCTCAGAGTTTTATTGTTTTATGATTTGGAATAATTTTGTAAACACTTTGCGATACTTATGATTTAATCAAGTTTATGATTTGGATTTAGTTTATTTGACTATGTAATGAAGTTTTAAAATTTTCCCGCGTTTTGGGAAATGAGATTTAATAAATGACGCTGACGTATTATTTCTATTTTATTTTATTTAAAAAACGTAATATCCGGACTGGATGTTACAAATTACCCATATATACAAGAGTGTCTTTCGTTCTTTCACATTTTTTGAATTAATCAATAATTGAATTAGAACTAAAATTTACAACTATTTTTTTAATATAATTATGAACTCATTCCAAATAATTAATATTAAACTTCTCACCTATAATTTGGTACCTTAAGAAAATGGTTCCTCTAATTGAACAATATGATCATTTGTGTCATGTTTCAAAATATGTAAATAAGTTGAATTTGTCCTGTTTTCATCGTCACTGATAGTTTTATTTTATCACTTTTAAGAAATAAATATATTATTTTATTCTTCATTAGTATACCTATTTTTCTTTAAATTTAAGATTAAAAAATAATTTATCATAATTTAATAAAAAAAATAAAAAAATAAGAGTTACTAAAAAAAATATGATAATCAAGTCTCAATAAAAAGTCGATTATGAAAAAAATACATAGTACAATACTTTTTTCCCATATTTATAAAAAATGAATATAAATATCATGAAATAAAAATAATGCTAACTATTAAATAAATGTTTCAATATCGTGTGAGACAACAGAGATACTTTTTTTTTCTTCACGAATGGAAGAGAACAAATAAGAAATGTATGAGTTTGTATCTATTTTTTTTTCTGAAACGAAAAGAAAACATGTGAGTGTGTGAGATGAGTATAATTTGTGAAAAACTCAAAAACACAATGAGAAAGAAAATAGAAATATCTTAATAAACATTTTTATTCTTCATTACATATGATTTTATGTTTTATTATTTATTAATATTAAATATTATGTTCTATAAAATAAAGACAAAAACTCTAATTTAACTTCTACTAATTTCTAATATATATTAATATAATTTTAAAAAATGAAAAAAATGAAAAATACCTAATATATAATATAAAAAAATTAAAAATTTTAGGGGGGCATGGCCATCCCCTGCCTCCAATAAGCTCCACTAGTGACTAGGACTAAATTCCTTAAAAAATTGTTGAGCGAGACTTTCTCGCCTAATGAGTTCAAAACATTGGAGCTTTCTAACTTGCAAATTATGCATGCTCAACATATCAGTTTATGTTATATTGTACCTCTAATAGACTTGTCCAGGCTTTTAACTTATTTTAAATTGGAACATGTATAATTTTACTTATCAAACATCCTTAGACAAGTTCAATTAGGTTAATACAATTAAATTCACAAATATCCTCTTGGTAAACATCTCTATGTCACAAACCAATTAATCAAATTCAACAAGACAATTCATACACGCAACTTATCATCCTACCCCAAATCATCACATCACTCACATTCATCAATCATCGATATAATCATAAATTAACACTAGATTCCTTTACTTGTTATCGAAAAATCCCTTTTCTCTATAGGTGCTCCTAGAGCTCTAAATCACACAGGGTCTTCTAACTACCTACATAGACATCATATCAAAGAACTAAGCATATTAATAGGATCAAAATTCAACATAGACTCATTTTGAGCATATTTGAGGCACATGCATGCTTGGGATGGAAGGGTAATTCATTGTTGAGAAAGCATCTTTCACAAGGCCACCAATATTTCTAGACGATGACTACCCCTACTAGAAGGACATGATAGAGATTGACTTTAAAATCCATACATTATCGATTATGGTCGATCATAACTAAACGAGATATCTCCATCAGAGATCCAAAGGAAGACCAAATGCAAATTAAGTTTGATCAGACACAACTAAACAAAAAATTCAAGTATTGTCTAATTTGTGCTTTCGTAAAAAGAAAAATGAATATAATAAAGTTTGTGTATCGTCCAGGTTGTTTGGCGTTTGATACTTAAAGATGGATAGAACACCCAAAAGTCGATCCAAAGTCTAAAGGCCTATGAATTAGGCTAAGTTTTATAAGATGTTTTGATTTAATCTTGTAATCTAGGAGATATTTTTGCAAAAGATAAAGAGGTTTATATTTTATTATTATCTTTGTATTTTGTAGCTAGAATATTATCTTCTTATTTGGAATATGCATGATTTATAACCATTTTATTTATAAATAGAATGACACCCCCAAGGCTAAGGCACTTGGATTTTTGAGCTTAAAGTATTATTATCCTTGAATCAGATTATTCACTCTCTATATTTGTTATCTGGTTTAGCGCACCCAGCTTTTAACCAGAACGATTTGCAAGTTTAAGACGACCAAGGAGATTTAAGACTCGTTTGAAGATCAAGTACAAAGGTAATGAAAATGTTAACTAAGGAAAGTTGCCACACTAACACAATGGTTTGAATCTTTCACAATGAAGGATGGTTAGACCATGGACAATATGTTTGGAAAGATGCAAATCCTCCTCAACAAGCTCAAAGCCATGGGCTAGATATTCTTAGAACTAAGATAAACCTGAAATTATTGGACAATATGAAAAAGGCACGTGAGTCTAAAACATGGTCATTACAGAGGTTTATGACTTGAAGAAGCTCACATGGCATGAGCTTTTAGGAATCTTAAAAGTGCATGAGGTGTATCTCCAATATTGTGAATAGAAGGAGATCTAAACATCATCTCACCAAGGTCTTCGTGCAAAATTTATAGCATAGTACACCTAAATGAGACGAAAAGGAACTACAACATAGGAAACTCTAGAGGAAGACGACAATACTTTCGTAGTTCGGACTAAAAGTTCAACTGATTAGGAAATATCTAGACTATCAAGAAAGTTTAAGTGGGTGTTTAAACTAAAGGATCAATATAGCGAAAGATTTACTACAATATGAAGGAATATCATTAATAGGCCAAATGTTATAAGTGTAGATGACCAGACATAATGGCAAAGTTCCCTATCCTCAAGAGAAAGTCATGCCCCAAGAAGAAGAGTATACTAAGGAAAACTCATATTCTAGCTCTAACTTTAGGTCAAATGCAGAGAAGGTCAATTTATGTCTTGTGGTAGACATCGAAAATTAGGTACAATCTAACCTTAATACTTCTTCAATCTACCTTATGAAGATTTTTCCACTAGTGCAACAATATCTCTAAGCAGTATTTGAAATTAAAAAAAAAAAACCAAAATCTTACATTAAAAAAATGAGGAGTTGAAGCTAAGTCAAGCTGCCTCTAATGAGAAGATGTCATGTCTTGAATAGACGCATACATATGATGTTTTATAAATTAAAAATATGGAGGAAAAAGTCACATGTTGTAAGCATGACTTTGAAAATTTGACAAGAGTTTGAAAGTTTAAAACTCAGATCTTCAAATGCTAGACACAAATCAAGTAGGTTTGGTTTAGGCTATGACTGAAAAGTAAACTCACATATTCATAAGCATGTTAAAGTTGCTTGTCATCACTACGATAAGTTTGGACATCCAAGTGTAAAAAATAAACACAAAAAGTAATAACCCAAAGGATAATGATACAATGGCCCAACAAATTTGACTCATTATCTTAACCCAAAACTAGAAAGAAAATATCCAAGAAAATATTGGTACCAAAAGAGTTCATACTTCTTATTGCAAGTACAATGAACAAGAAAAGACAACAAACAAATAACTTCAACAATGGATGATAACCAAACATCAACGATATAATGTATATGTTTTAAAATTTGAAGCAACTTGACATAGACAAGGTTTAAATTTCAAAATCAGCAAGTTGTAACATCCCATTTTTTTTAGCAGCTTAAAACTTAATAATAATAGGGAGTTTCATCATAGTTCCAAAACAGATAATCCAGTGTACACAATATATTAATACAGTCTTACAAAAGATATTACTACAAAAATATATCACATATACACTTAAACTAAACTAATAAAACTCTATACTTGAACCGACCACTACTAAAGCCCCCACTGAGAGGGCTCATTCTCAACCTAAAACGATGACTCCTCATTCTCCAAAAGTGCCTCTGACATTGCAACCACATCTGCTTCCACCGAAAAGGTGATCATCGCAAAAGGAAAACATACAACACAAGACAGAAACACAGAAAGCAAGGGTAAACTAATCTGATAAGAAAAATCATGCAATTCAATTATAAAAAAACCATGCAATCTTTCTCATTTTCACCAGAATCACATATGCCACCATAAACACAATACAAATATATTACTCTAGACTCGATATCTGGATTATGTAAGCGACATTGGACCTCTTGGTGGTTTACACCTGTGAAGGTTCCCAAACTCTGCAGAGTTTGGCCTCAGGGGGTTATCACCCAACCACTCCCAGGGTAAGTCCCCTTCGCGTCTAAGACTGATTAAGTCCAAAGACTAGGACCTCATGTTACTCCTCACGACATAATCTATTCTGTTTTATCTAAGTGTGAATGATTATTGGAGTTTCAGGATACCAACCAATAATGAGTCCTTATGTCCGTACATATAATAAAACATACTCCTAAGAATTTCCCTTGAAATTCTAGTTCAATCACATCTTCTCGTAATCCAAATTCATGAAATTTCACCACACATATTACCAGCCACAACAATCCATGCATATCATAAGCTAATTTCACATTTTATCATTTTAAATACAACTTCATCCATTTAAAATAGAGAAATAAACACTCAGTTGCAGTGGTTCTTGCCCAAGCTAGAAGATCTCGCACAGGTGAAAGGGCTCTCTCGGTTATAGAGATGGCAAATAAACTCGCCCCCGTGGGTATTGCCCGAACCCGTCCCCCTTTTGACGGGGAATCCCCGCATTGACTGGGTATGGGTATGGATATGGGAAATCCCCGACTTTTTCAATTGGGTATGGGGATGTACATATCCCCGCCATAATACCCGTCCCCATTTAAATTATTAAAATATTCTCAATTAATTAAGTAATCATATATATATATATATATATAATCTTTTATTTCTTCTAATTATTTGGTTTGTCATGAAACTCATTCGCATATCAATTATATTGTTCATCTTATCATAACCTTTATGTAATTATGTTAGAAAGATGTATGTCAATTAAAATTTTTTATGTCTCACATTTGAATATTTCTATTATTTTTTAATATTTTTATTTATTGTATATTTTCTTTTCACATGAAAATGTTTCATACTCTCAATTTAAGTATTTAATAGCACAAACCTTTCGTTTATTAGGTAATATAAAAAAAAATATTCTTTACTTATTATTATTATTATTAGTTTTTGTTTCATTTGAAGAACTCTTTTGTTTCACTAAAATAATTTTTATTATTTCTCAACCACTGAGTATATATGTTGATAGTTGAAAAGTTTTCTTAGATCTCTAAGATATTTTTCAATTACAATTTATTTTAAACTTTTATTATGATTATTATTTGTTCTTTGTATCATTTTGATCAAATGATGTATTATAACTTTTATTAGTGTATAAAAAATAGATTCATTAGAATTTAAAAAATTGAAGTAAACAAACAGTTAAAATATATTTTAATTTGAATATTTGTTTTTCTTTTATATTTTTTAAAAAATATTTTTAAATTTTATCAACTATGTTTCATTAATGTTTGTAAATTTAATAAATATGTTGGTTCTCATGAAATTTTATTTGGTATTATAATCTAATATGTAAACAATTATAATTTATTTTAAACTTTTATTATGCTTATTTGTTCTTTGTATCGTTTTGATCAAATGATGTATTATAACTTTTATTAGTGTATAAAAAAGAGATTTATTAAAATTTAAAAGATTGAAGTAAACAAACATTTAAAATATTTTTTAATTTGAATATTTGTTTTTCTTTTATATTTTAAAAAAACATTTTTAAATTTTATTAACTATGTTTCATTAATATTTTCAAATTTAATAATTGTTTTGGTTCTCATGAAATTTTATTTGGTATTATAATCTAAAATGTAAATAATTATAATTTATTTTAAAGTATTTGATATTGAAGAAACAATCATCCTTCTAATATTGAATATTTGATAATATTATGTTTCCTTTATCATAATTTTTTATTATTTTATAAAAATTAATTAAAATTAATATTGAAGTAGTAAGAAAATGGGGATGGCTATGTGTATGAGATTATACCCGTTACTCGGTGGGGATGGGGATGGGACAAAAGTTTGATACCCGTTGGGTTTGGGTATGGGGATGGGGATGAAATTTTTTTACGGGGATGGGTATGGGATAGCAAAACCCGTGTCCATCCCGCCCCGTTACCATCCCTAGTCGATTAGGTGGATCATTCTCGCTTGAGCGAGACTCAAAACATAAAGCAAACCAAAATCTGGGCGAATCCTCGCTTAGGCTAAGCTGTCTCGCTTAAGCGAGATTGTCTCTCGCTCAAGCAAAATGTGCTCACCTAGGCGACAATTCGTGCAGTGATAGTGGGTGAGTTTCTAGTGTTTTCGCTCAGGCGAGAGCTGCTCGCTTAGGCGAAAAGATCAGATTCCCTATTTGTTCTCACATGCAACAGTCCAAAACTCATGCCTAAATTTAATCACCACTCCAACCATACAATTCAAGCATCAATTTAACACACAAACATGCAATCAAGGTCATTAGGATGGTTTTCATATGAAATTCAAGCAAAACAATTAGCTTCCCTTACCTGTTATCCTGCTTAGACAACTTTATAAATGTCAACGCGTTAAAACGTCAACGCCTCTAACTCCAAATGATGCTATATCTACGCATAGAAACATCACAAGAATGATCAGGACATACCGTTATGATCACTTATCAGCAGAGACTCATACTGATGATTAAAATGTCGCATGCAAGCGGAGAAGAGCTCGCATGCAACAAAAAACAAAAAAAAGACTAAAAAGAGAGCGAAAACTCAACTTATGCGAACGGAGAAAATGATTGGCCCAATTTGAAGAGCTCGCCGAGAGGATCAATCCTACGGTCTTGGTTCTTCAATCAGACGACCAGAGAGACAAAACCTCTAGAGAGAAGTCAGAAAGCTCTAGAAAAGTGATTTCTAGAGAGATTGTGTGTTTTAAAATAATGAAACTCGTTTATAACAATTCTATTTATGCTAAAATATTTTAATATTAAAATAATTGAGTCTCATTATTTTTAAACCACTATCACTTTTTAAAATGTCATTTTATGGGTCTTACACTAGTAAAGTCAAAATAATGGTTGTTGAAAAAGGTTCAAACGCAAAGAAAATTTTCACATTGAAGAATGGTTTTTAAACTTGTTAAATCTCTTATTGTTCAAAGTAAATATGAATGCTTTAGTGATTGTCTGAGTAATACTAATGTAATTAATAAGATAGTATAACTAAAATTTGTAAGAAGCGTTGTTCAAAGGAGAAGAAGAATATCTAAATTCCTCAAATCCCCTAAAAGAAGAGAATTCCAATCAAGGGAGAGAAAGCATCCATCTTGTAGTTCAAGGTAGTCATTTGATGCTCCTTAAGAATGAAAAGCGGATAAAGATAAAATTTAAAGCATGATAAGATTGATGATAAAAAAGAATAGGAGAAGAAGAGAGACTTAAGTTGAGGTTGAGAAAAGGGAGGGGGAGCATACCATATAGTTGAACAAACAATGTTATGTTTGAGAGAGAGCTTCCAAAAAGAAGAAACAAATATGAAGACTTTAAATCCCTTTATTTCTTCTATTTTATACTTCATCTTCTTTATTGTGAAAATCTTTGATGAAAACGAATTTTTAATATATATATATATATATATATATATATATATATATATATATATATATATATATATATATATATATATATATATTTATTTTTTTTTTTTTTATATATAAAAAATATATATATATATATATATATATATATATATATATATATATATATATATTAAAATTTTATTGTTTTAAACATTTAAAAAGTATGAGATTATAATATCGAAATTTAACAAATTTTTTATTTAATTTTGATCGCATACTTAAACAATTAAATGTAAAACAAGTTTTTATGTATTAAATTATGTGAGATACAAAATATCTCTAGATTAGTCCAAGTTATATATAGTTAGAGAAATGCTACAAACGAAATTTATACTTACACTCACCATTAGAGCAAATATCTATAATTTTATTATAGATAGTTATTTTAGTTTAAAAAAATAATTAAATTTAAAAAAAAAATAACAGTCTAATGAAAAAAGTGTCTGTTAAAAAGTAAAATAGTAAAACAATTAATTTAACTAAAAAGCTATTATATGAAAGGCAAAATAGAAAATAAGATGTGGACAAAAAAAATCATTTATATAATAGTATAAATGTTTGGAAAAATAGATTAATGACATTAATATAAGAAAATAAATCAAATTAATATACGGAAAAATAAAATAAAATAAATTAATTTACTTTACTTTACTTATATTATAATAAATATATAAAATAAATTAAAAGAACAAAATATTATTAAAAAAATAAATCCATTAACCCATAGTGTATCATTACAAGTTTTCTCTCTCAATATTAAGGGAACCAAATTAACCTGCCTTAGTTTTAATTCAAATCGTGAGTCATGTCATATTAGTGCTAACTTATAAAAAACTAAAGTATTTAAAATATCAATTGACTTATAGTTTGTTTTCAGAGTTAAAGAAGTAATTAATTTTGTATACTAAAACCAGAATGGTACTAATTACTTCACCTTTTATAACTCCAGTAATGATAATTATAAAATTGAAGAAAACATTAAAAATAAATATTTTATTAATTAAAATAGAAATGCAACAAACTCACCTTAAATTTTACATGAAATAAACTAAAATATATTTGCGTTCTGAGTACTTTGATTTTCATGCATAAGATTCAAAATATTTTCTTTTATTTTATACATATTCACTGAATATTATTTGAACTTTCCGTGAATATATATTTGTGTGGGACCAATGATGTGACAAATACATATAAGAGGACAAATTTTGAAAAGCATAAAAATAGTGCTTTAATTTATAGAAACTTCATGAAAATGGCAATTTATAAAATACAACAGACTTGTTAAATTTTTAATGGACGAATATTGTAAAGGAAATTTTCAAATTTATATCATTTTGATGATGTTATACAGAGAATCATTTCGTACTTGGTTCTATGGTGTAGTGGTTAGCACTCTGGACTTTGAATCCAGCGACCTGGGTTCGACTCCCGGTAGGACCTTTGTTTTTGTTAATTTTTATTTTTTTAATAATTTATGACATTTATAAAGTATTTTAAAATTTAAAATAATGAATAATATTTTAGGACCGAAAGAACTTACAAGTTATAATAACTTTTTGTAATAGATAAAACTTTGAAGAATTAAACTAAAATTTAAAATACAAAGAAGAGAACAAAATTATATTTTAGACGATTAAAGAAGTTATAGTTGGAGAGTCAAACTGGTCTAAACAGAAAAAGGTTTGACCGGTTCTTCCGAGTTTTTCATTACCTATCAGAGTCAACTGAGTTTACTTGTTGGGAACCTTCTCTCGCCAACACCCGAGAATGGTCCAATTTTTGTTATCAAAAGCACACCACCACCTACTTAATTATCCTACACTTATAATCGCTTTAGTAGTAATTTTAAAAAAATAAAAATATTCTTATTTAATTTACAGTGTGTTTGGATAGAAAACTTTAATAAAATAATTTATTTTTTTAAAGAAATTGAATTTTTTTGTTCAAAAAAAAATATATAATTTGAATAAGAAATTTAAAAAGAAATTAAAATTTTTGAATTTGTTAATTAGATTAGTTAATATTAAAATTAAGAAATTTTAAACTCTATTTAAAAAATTAAAAACCTAAAATTTGTCACTTTTTCAAACTCATTTTTTCTTTTGGTTAAATTATTCCAGAGGTCCCCATTTTTGTAGCAAAATTTCAAGTATGTTCTCTCATTTTTATTTGACTCAATTGAGTCTCTATTTTGGAAAAGTTGTTGCAATTAGGTCATTTTCTTTAGTAGTATACTAATCGTGTTAGCGTGTGGTTTTATTTTATTTTTTTGATTTTTTTTAATTTTTAATTTTTTTATAATTATTTTTAAAATAAAGTAATTGTCACATGTCAATCTGACATTGTGTCACATGATAGAAACAATGTGATGTGACAGTAGCAGTGCCACATGTCACTCTTGGATGTGAAAAGTCTCAATACAGTTCCTTTATTTGCTTTTTTGTCTCAATTTGGTCCCAATTTTTTTTAAACTGAATCAATTTCATCCGTATATCAAATTTAATTTTTATATAAAATTTACAATGGTATTTTTATTATAATTGATATTTTTAACAAAATTAAGTATATTTAAATCTATATTTTGCATTGAACTTTATTTAAATATTATTTCAAATATTTATATATCAATAATTTATAAACAAATGTCAAAGTTGGTTTAAAGATAACAACTTTATAAATTGAATTGTAAAATTTTAAATAAATTTATTTATTTTAAATTGTTATAAACTTGTTTTAAAATTTTATATTTGAATTTATAAAGTTTTTATTTTTAAAGCAACTCTAACATTTATCTATAAATTATAGATATATAAATATTTAAAACAAAATTTAAATAAAATTCAATGCAAAATATACATTTAAATAAACTTAATTTTGATAAAAATATCAATTATAATAAAAATACTATTGTAAAATTTATATAAAAACTAAATTTTGTATAGTGATGAAATTGATTTAGTTTTAAAAAAATTGGGATCAAATTGAGACAAAATAACAAATATAAGAACTACATTAAGACTTTTCATATCCAATAGTGACATGTGACACTGCCACTGTCACATCACATTGTCTATACTACGTGACACGATGTCGGATTGACACATGATAATATTTACTTTTTTTAAAAAAATTATAAAAAAAAAATAAAAATTAAAACAAAAATTAAAAAAGTCACGTGCTGACACGTGGCACATAGTTAACACGTTATAGTACTACTAATGAAAAGAACCTAATTGCAACCAATTTTCCAAAATAGGGACTCAATTGAGTCAAATAAAAATGAGGGGACTTACTTGAGATTTCACTACAAAAATGGAGACTTTTGGAATGATTTTATCTTTTCCTTTTATATTTTGTTTCTTAGTTCAATTTTGATTTTTAATGTTATTAGTTTGGCTAAAATCGATACATTGTTAGAATTTTGATTCATATTTTTTATTGATGTTAATAAAAATTAGAATTTTGATTCATATTTTTTATTGATGTTAATAAAAATTATTTTGCAATTTAAATTGTTAGAATATATTTTCAGACAACTATTACTTCTTAGTTGATTTTAGTTAAGGTTTTTATAAGAAGATTTTAAAAGTAAAGTTTTCTTATTCATAATGGTGTTTCAGTCCTATAAAATGAAAATGTTTAAAATATTTGTAATAATTAACCACAAGACTTTAAGATGTTTTGGTTAAAGGTTAGAAAGTCATAGGAAAAAGCCATAGGAAGCATAATTAACCACCAAAGAAAAATTGATCACCAAAGTAGCTTACAGTAGGAGAGCAAAGGTTGAGGTTTTAAACTAACTTTCTCTACATTATGCAAATTATCAACAAGAAAAAATCATAAGGCTACTAAACCATGCAAATGACAATAGTGAAATAATGACATGGAAGGAGGGAGGGACAAGGATTAAACCAACAATTCCAACAAAATTAACTAGCAAAAGACAATTTCAAGCAATACAGGTGTAATGAGATGTCTCTTAAAACAAGTTTTGAAGATAAAAGTAACCAATGGCCGAAGAAAAAAACATAATTAAAGGAACGTTGTGTTGTGATGGTAATAAATTCTAGGATAATGATATAATGACTTGATAATTTTATCCTTTTTTTACTCGCTTAGTTGTCATCTAATACGGCATTAGGATTTTTAGTTTTTTATTTTTTTCACGCGTGTGATGTAGCATTTAAATTCCGTGGCGGACTCAAAATTCGTAAAGGCACGTTTGTTAGAGAGAAACATTTGGAGTTGAGCTTCTCTTTCTTTTTTTCTCCGTCGTTGTCACTCAACCCTCACCAAACCATTGAAGAACGTTATTTTGTATTTCCCTCCAATTAGAGGCACGTCTGAGAGAAAAAAGCTTTGTCATTGGCCCTATGTGCGTTCACACAAACATCTGAGAGAAGAAAGGACTTGAATCCTTAAGTCATCACACACACTACTTTATCATCAAAAGGGATTTCTCCATGAAACCCTTGCATACTCCACATGTTATCTCATAATAATCATCTCATGTTAAACACATAAAATACAGTTAACAATACCCCATAATATATGTATAGCCACATACTTCATGCTTTTAAAAGTAATTCAGCCAACCACAGATGAAATCAGAGAATTAAAACCAATCTATCACATTCTCGCTTAAGCTTTAAGGTCTCGCTCAAGCAAAAAGGTCCCCTCGCTTAAGCTAGAATCTTCTCGCCTGCACGAGAATTCAAACAAAACATACAATGCACATATGCTTCTCGCTTAAGCTAGACTTTCTCGCGTCAGCGACAACTCGTGCACATGCAAAATGGAGTTTTATGCTATTCTCACTTAGGCTAGAGGCTCCTCGCTTGGGCGAGAATAGCAGACTCTCACATGCTCGTGCATGCACACCAGAAATTTAGCCAAAACTAACATACAATTTAATTTCAAACAATCACAGACATCAAACTAGCATTTTAAGCACGATTCAGGACCAAAAACATGCAAGACACTTAAAAAGCTTTAAAACCCTAGGTGGAGAGAGCCCTAGGTGGAGAGGAACGCCAGAACCCCAAAAGAGACTAACATGCTGAAAAACATGAGCACATGTGGACGAAAATAAGACTCTAAGGAAGAGCCCAAGACAGAACCAACACAATCGAACTGGAGAAGAAGAAAATACAGAGGTTTGGAGTTCAACTTACATGGAAGGTAAGAACGTTCAGTTTGATCTCTTGAGAACTCCGCAACAGACTCAGTTCTAGTCTTTGTTTGAAGGAGTGATAGCAACTGAGTTAGAAAAAGGAAAAGTAATGACTATGAGGGGGAGTTGAGAGAGAATATTGGAGAGGAGGCTGAGCGGGTTTTTTTGAAAAAGTGTACAAGTGAGTTGTCCTCCCTTTTTATTTTACTACAACACAAAAATTTTAAGATAAAAGAAATGGATTTTACAATTTTATAATTAAAAAAATGTTAAATTTAAAAAAAAAGTCAAATAAAAATCAATTAAATATAAAGAAATATTTACTTGATAAAATAATTATTTAAAATTTAAAAAAGTTTTTATTTAGATGGTAAAATTAAAAACAAATATGAACACAAAAAGAAGAATGATTATATAAGGCATGGTATATATCAACTTAATATTATTTGTTTAAAGTATTCAAATATATAATTATATTAATTAATTAAAATATTTCTCCGTATGATTAAAGTGTTATAGTCTTGAAAAAATTGGAAAAGATAATTATGATTGTAATGTTTGTAAAGATATTTTTCAATATTATGTAATATTTAGATATGTTAAAATTGTTAAATTTATGATATACTTTGCGGAACCTCTTTCGGGAATAATATACTCTTTTTTTGTTGCTAATTTATTTGTTATACTAATTAATCAATACATGATTATTTTTATCTAATAATTCAATTGCTTATGAGTATTTCGGATATGCAAGTACTCGTTCCTATATAAGCATGTGAATGTAAGTATTTTTTAATTTTCTTAAAGAAAGATATTTTTCTAATTTTGAAATGATGAGATATTTAAAGTTGTTTTATTTAGTTTTTTTTTTTTAAAAGTTGCTTTCAGTTTTTCACTTTTTGAAAAATTAAAATTTCTAATTAAGCATGTCATTTCATATTAAAGGTTATCTTTCTTTAATTTAAATTTAAAGGATGTCTCACTCTTATTGACTTCAACAAATATCTTGAGATGTCCACATCTTTATATAGATCTATATTTTCATTTTAGATGCCAAATACATAAAAATATAAAAAAATTAATTAATTTTTTTTAAAAAAATTAAATTATATATTAATTGATATATATAATAAAAAATTGGTGGGACCAAGGCCCCAACGACCATTAAGCTTCGTCGTTGCTCACTCTTATCTTTTTATCTTTGTATTTGAAAAGCTTTATTTTTTTTCGTTTTGCTTTCCTCAACTCCAGACATCTTCCTTTCTTTTATTTTTATTTTTTTGCAACAAGTAGGTATGTTGTTTATTTTTAACTTCACTTTCATATATTCATTATGTCTATGTCTCTCTCTTCTAGTGATTTGAGTATGTTCTCCACACGATGGACACCTTTTTGTTAGAATGAAATTAGTTGATTTTGGATAAGGCTTTTTTTGGTGAAAACTATGTTTAGGAGGTTCTGATTTTTCCTATTATTATTATGGTTGGAATGTACACAGTCAAACTTATCCTTTGATAGAGTTGAATCCTTCACTAATACCTTTAGAAATATTGCTAAATGGAAAAACAAGTCATCATCATAGATAAGCCAAAATATTTGAGCACCCTCAGTGATTAATTGATGTTTTTCCTATATTTTCTTTCATGTTTGGTATGTTAACCCTCTTATTTGCATAATTGAATTTTCTTGGACCACTTTTTCTGTTTGAATTTGGTTAGGCTTTAGTTTAATTATTTTGGCATTGACGTATATTTTGATTCTATATAGCACTTGGGTTATAACTTGAGATCTAAACCTAGTTTTTGCTTTGTAGGAAAGCTATGAGATGTTCCTACAATCTTATGATAAAATCATAGGTAGAATCTTAAAGTACAAAACCATAATCGAGTCTAAATGAGAGTAGAAGGAGGCAAATGCAAATCTTGGCGTTGTTTAGGCCACACTCAGTTCAAAAATATCCAATTTGACTCATTATTGTGATATTTGAAAATGATAGTTCTCCTTTGTCAATATTTTCAAAAAGTTATAAATGATAACTAGTACTTACCTCACATAATAGAAAAATCACAATGATCACATTGGTTTATAATGGTTCAACCTAACCTTGGATACATTTAGTTTTACCTTGTCAATAGTAAAGGGTTTGGTTTCAATAATCAATCTTGATTACAAGTAATCACGTTTACTTTATAACGAGTACACAAGGTTATTATTAATTATTCACTAATCTTCCTTTGAGATTAAGTACAAACACATTCATTCTTGATTAAGAACACTTAGTCACTCCTTGGGACATTTCATTTAATAGATAAATCTGATAAATAAAAAGTCGCATAATTATAATAAAATAGAACTAAAGTAGAAGTATATCAGAATTAACCTTTTACAGTCATCTAAAATATATTGAATGAAGAGGACTAAGATACAACACATATGTCATAAACAAAATTTTTAAACATCAATAGTTGTCCAAAGGGCTTGCTCATAATGAGCAAAGAATTACAATAAGAACAGTACTTCAAAAGGGGCTCAACAGTGAGCCTAAACCAACACAGAGACAACTAAACTGCAGCATTTCCATCATCACTACGATCGCAAAGGGTTTCCACATCTGTTCACACCAAAGGTTTGGTGATCATTGCAAAAGGAAAGCCAAACAGGAAACAAACACCAAAAAGAAAGAGTAAGCTAGAGTAAAATTTTTTAACATGTTATTGAGCAGTAGATATTAAAACAAAAGTTATAAACAAGTAAAACAGTAGGCACCCAAAACATGATAGCAAACAATCAGACTTTATAACTCAATTATCCGAATTATGCACTTGATATAGAACTCTAAGAAAGTATGCACATGCGTTGATTTTTAAACTCTGCAGAATCTAGCCACAAGGGGTTATCACCCAATCAATCACAAGGTTAATCCCAATATGTCTCATGCTCAAACTCCTCCCAATACTAGGATCTCCTGCCACTCTCACAACATAATCACTCTACTCTATGTGTGTGAGTGATTATTAGAGTTCAGAACACCTTCCTTATCTAGACATCTCCTATATCAAGACATACACTAACCACACCATCACCAAGAATTTCCCTTGAAATTCTTTTACCATCACCATTACACATGTTATCTCAACACATCATAATCCCATGCTAATATTCAATCAACCAGCCATGTCAAAATTCCTTTCATACCAAGCATATCAATATTACATGAAACATACATAGCCACATTGATGTGATCCCAACAAGGATTATAGCTTGGGTCAACGCCTAGGCCCAAATCATGCTTAAGGCCCAATACATGGCCCACATGCACTTTCAAGCCCAAGCCCATCAAGAGGCCCAATAACAAGGAGCATGCTCAAAAAGATCCAATTAGGCTTCATTCAAGATAGCCCAAACCCACATGGGCTTCTCATACTCTTCACATGGGCCAAAGAAGATGTGAAGATTTGAAGAGGTGTCTCAAAGAGCAATAGAATAGCAATAATATTGGCCCATTTTTTAGGCTT